>JABUBN010000015.1_pt1 | contig 66525 bp, 58 predicted proteins | sample 7240341 | NCBI WGS metagenome assembly JABUBN01 (sample SAMN07256345, study PRJNA390944) | subsurface metagenome | isolation source: Methane hydrate marine sediment | place: Pacific Ocean: Eastern North Pacific, ODP site | reverse complement strand
GGACTTGAAAAGACGGACTGAGCCGAAGGCGAGGGAGTCTGCGTCTCTGCAGCGAACGGAGTGAGACGAAAGAACAAGTCCGCTCATCTCCACCAGTAAATTTACTGAATATGGTAAAGGATGTTTAATCCAGATTGTGTAAAATATGCCGGTGGTGCATATTTTACAGGACTTGAAAAGACGGACTGAGCCGAAGGCGAGGGAGTCTGCGTCTCTGCAGCGAACGGAGTGAGACGAAAGAACAAGTCCGCTCATCTCCACCATTTTTTATATACTAATATTTTTAAATCGAAGTATTTATAAATTTGGCAAATACTAAAGCTATAGCTATAAGTCTTTTATTTAACAGTGATATTTATTTTAAACAGAAATTCTTCTTTTAACTCTTCCTCTTCCCAGGATCTTTTATAAGTCAGGATAATTTCAGTCTGACCGCTATTTTCGGCTTTGAAGGTAAAAATTTCGTAGCCTCCCGCCCCCACAAGTTCTTCTTCTTTTTCTGTCTGCACAAATTTAGAGTCAAACAGGGATACCACAGAAGTATCTGTCTCTCCACCCAGTATCCATTCATAGCCTGTGGTAGGATTGGATTCAAGTTTTATATTTATTCTATCTCCCTTTTCCAGTTCGAAAGATTTACCCTTATTGTCAAAAGTTAATTCAGCAATGCTTTTACATGAACAAAGTAAAATTATTAAAAGTGTGATAACCAGTACAACAGATAAAAGTCTAATGATCACATTCTTACCTATCATTTTGGTTTCCTTTCTTATCTGGTGATGATAATATTAAACAATACCTGCAATATAAAATAATTTTCAAATATGATAGTTTAATAATAACTTAAAAAGATTTAATTAGAAATATAAAGCTGATAAATTTTAAATGAACTGGAAAATCTGGAAGGAGAATCAATGTGAAAAGTTACAGAAAGGAATTATGGTTTCAAACTAAAAATAGAAGAGAACTTATTAATATAACTGGTGAGGTAAAAAAATGCTTAAAGGAAAGCGGAATAAATGAAGGTCTTGCTCTTTGTAATGCCATGCACATTACTGCAAGTGTGTTTATAAATGATGATGAAAGTGGCCTGCACCAGGATTTTGAGAAGTGGCTTGAAAAAATTGCACCGGAAAGACCTTATAATCAATATATGCATAATGGGTTTGAGGATAATGCTGACGCACATCTGAAACGGACTATAATGGGAAGAGAAGTAGTAGTTGCAGTAACAGAAGGCAGGCTTGATTTAGGGCCGTGGGAACAGATATTTTACGGTGAATTTGATGGTAGGAGAAAGAAAAGAGTGCTGATTAAGATAATAGGAGAATGATAAACGCATTTTTTAAAGAAAAATATTTTATTATTTCTTATAATTATAGAAGAACTGCTAAAGGATTAAAATTAACTTTATATGGCCTTATTAAAGTATTACTCTTTTATTTTATACTTATCGAAAAGGCATCAACTGAAGGCAGGATTGTTGAATAGATTATTTTTATTAAAAAGGACTTAAATAGGAGATTATAATCAAGCTAGGAATAATAGGTCTTCCCAATGTGGGTAAAAGCACACTTTTTAATGCAATAACAGCTGCTGGCGCAGAAGCTTCAAATTATCCATTTTGTACTGTAGAGCCAAATATTGCTATAGTACCAGTTCCTGACAGAAGGCTGGAAGAATTAGCCAGAATAGTCAATCCTGAAAAAATTATCCCCACAGCTATTGAATTTGTAGACATAGCGGGGCTGGTAAAAGGCGCCAGTGAAGGTGAAGGTCTTGGAAATAAATTCCTATCTTATATTCGTGAAGTGGATGCTATTATTCATGTTGTAAGATGTTTTAAAGATGAAAATGTGTCACATACATATCCTGATATAGAGCCTGTAAGAGATGTTGAAGTAGTAAATCTGGAATTAATTCTTGCAGACCTTGAAAGCCTTGAAAAAAGGATTGATAAGGCACAGAGGATGGCAAAAAGTGGTGAGAAAAAATATATAACTGAATATGAACTGCTAGGGAGAGTAAAAGAAGAACTGGTAAAGGGTATTCCTATAAGAAATATGGAATTCAGTGATGAAGAAAGAATAATTATAGGCGAGCTTTTTTTACTCTCTGCTAAACCAGTTATATATGCTGCAAATATAGATGAAGCTGATCTGGGAAAGGATATGGAAGGTCTGTCTGCTGTAAAAAAACTTTGGCAATATGCTTCTAAAGAAAAATCAGAAGTGATGGTAGTAAGCGCTAAGATTGAGGAAGAAATAATACAGCTGGACCCTGGCGAAAGGGAATTATTCATGAAAGAACTTGGTATTCCCATGTCAGGTATGGATAGGTTAATAAAAGCCTGCTATAAGCTGCTGGGGCTTATAAGTTTTTTAACTATAAAACCTCCTGAGGTTCGGGCGTGGACTATCAAGGAGGGCACCAGGGCTCCAGAGGCTGCAGGTAAGATTCATACTGATTTCCAGAAAGGTTTTATATGTGTTGAAGTTATAGATTACAATACTCTTGTAGATATTGGTTCATACTCAGTAGTAAAAGAAAAAGGGCTGGTCCGCCGTGAAGGAAAAGATTACATAATGAAAGACGGAGACGTTGCCTTATTTAAATTTAGTGCGTAAATTGAGTTTTCCACTATTCATTTGTATAATGTATTTTAGTCTTTGCAGGCAGTTATAAATCTTTGTTTCTATAACCAGAAAGGATATTCTTGGAAAGAAGAGGCAGGAAAGAATCAATCATAACTTTAACAATAATGATTATAATCGTTATAGTAATCGTAAGCTGGCTTTCTGGTTTGTGGAGTTGTGAAGCTGGCAGAAAGGATTTAACTGATGAAGAAAGATTAAACATTCGCGATTATGTAAACTCGGTTTCAGTCCTGGTCCAGAAATCCAATAAAGTTTCTTACAAATTCTTTAATACTATGGCAAAAACAAAAGAATTATCCAGGGAGGATCTGGATAGCGAGCTTTTAGAAATAATAGAAGAGAGTAAGGTAATTTTAGAAAATAGTAGAGATTTAACCCCCCCGGAATTTTTTGAAGTCGCGCATGGATATTTAGGATTAGTATTTGAGACCAGAAATAAGGCTTATGAAGATTTTAAACCAGCTTTATTTAACGCATTACAGGATCTGGATTTAGATATATCTACTACCCAGATAACAAATACCTTTTTATATATGTTTATGAGCGATAAAATATATTTGTACTTTCAGGATAAGTTAGAAGAGTCAGGAGAAAATTTAGGAATAAAAAACTTGACCATAATTGATTCAGTGGTTCTTCAGGATATTCAGTATAAAGATAAAAAATTCACCATGACCAACACCCAAGATGTTACGAGGTTTATCTCAGAAATTAAGAGTGTGGCCGAGTTACAGCAGAGGAGAGGGGTAGCGGTTATTGGTGACAGCATAGAATTTAATCCACGGGTGCTTAATGAACAGAGTGACTATTTGATATTGGCTGATGGACCTAAAATTAGTGTGGCTGTCAAAATACAAAATCAGGGCAATGTGGTAGAGAATGATGTGAATGTGGTCATGAGATATATGACTCAGGATAATATTTTTGAGGAAAAAAGCTGTATTATTGCCACTATTAATCCTTCTGAGGAAAAGTTGGTGAAATTACCAGGGTTCACTGCTTATCCGGGTAGAAAATGTGAACTGGAAATAACTGCAGGTCCTGTGCCGGGTGAAGTACTTCTGACCAATAATACAGTAAAATACAAATTCATGATGGAGGATTAGAAATACTTAAAGGTTAAACCACTATTTGCAGTGCTATAACCCTTAATATTTTTATAATAAAAAAACTTAAATAAAAAAATTTAAATAAAAAGGTTTTCCATATTATATTTATCGGTTATAATATTATATCTAAATTTTAATACCGGAATAATTTGTTTATGGAGGAAAAAAAGACTAAATCTTTTACTTTATTGATTTTATCTGATGCTAAGTCCAGAATAAGGAAAGTAAAGATTTCACATAACGTGTTAAGATTATTATTTATTGTATTTATAATAATCTTAGCCTCTGCTGTAATCCTTGTTTCAGATCTATTTCTTACCCGCCAAAAATTAAATGAGAAGATAGCTGAGCTTGAAAGAGTAGAATATAAGGTCAATTATAAAGAAATAGAACTGGCAAATCTCGAAAAGAAAACCAGGGAGATAGAAACAAAGACAAAAATTCTGGAAAGTTACCTAAAAGAAGTAGAAGACCTTGACCGGATGGTCAGAAGCATAACCGGAAAAGGTGGATACGCTGAGGAGGTAGCAATTTATGTCTCAGATTTAAGTTCTGATATTGAACTTGAAGAAGACCCTAATGAGATTTATTACTATATTAGTGACCAGGAACAGGAACTGGACGATATAGATGCGCTGCTGGATGATCTTCTGAGTAAAGCTCCTGAATTATCAGGGATACTTTCCCGGGATAAGCAGGATATGGAAGACCATATATACTTAATGGAGCACACTCCTGATATGCGGCCAACCTATGGAATGATGACGTCTCTATTTGGAGAAAGAAGAGGGGGCTACAGGCATAAAGGACTGGATATTGCCAACGATGTTGGTACCAATATACATACAACTGCCAGCGGGGTAGTAATTTACGTAGGCTGGCATGGAAGCTATGGCAGAAAAATTATTATTTATCATGGGCCTGGTCTTAATGATGCTAAATATAGTACCGTTTATGCACATCTCAGCAAAATATATGTTAAGGTAGGAAATGAAGTAACAAAAGATGATGTAATAGGGACAATGGGAAATACAGGTAATAGTACCGGAACACATCTGCATTATGAAGTCTTGGTAGATGGTATACCAAAAAATCCACAGGATTTTTTTCAATAAGAAATAATCTTGATTTACAAAGCTTGTTTTATTTTATATTATTTTCAATCAATAAAATATATGGCCAGTATTTTTTATTATCAAAGTTTTTAGGTATATTAATATGAGTATAAAAAAGAAAATAGCATATTTAGGCCCACCTGGAACATTTACCGAGGAAGCCCTGGATAAATTTGTTAAAGATATAAGTCAGGTAAGAAAGATATCCTTCCCTACAGTTGCAGATGTAATAAGGAGCGTAGACAGAGGTGAAGCTGATGAGGGGCTGGTTCCTATGGAAAATTCTATTGAAGGCTCGGTAAATATTACCCAGGATATTCTTACCTTTGAAAGTGAAGCAAAGATAATAGGTGAAGTGACTATTCCAGTTAAACACAGTCTTATTGGTAAGAAAAAAATTAAGCTTGATAATATAAAGAAAGTCATATCACATCCTCATGCAACTGCCCAGTGCAGGAAGTATTTATCAACAAACTTAAAGGGTGCTGAGGTAATTGCTGCTAATAGCACTGCTGAGGCTGTAAAAATCCTGAAAAAAGAAAATGACGATATCGCTGCTATAGGAACGAAAACTGCTGCAAAAATATATGATCTTGAAATAATAGAAAATGACATTGAAGATAATAAGGATAACAAGACCAGATTTGTTTTTATTGGAAATAGTATTCAGCCAAAAACAGGGAATGATAAAACTTCAATAGTATGCTTTCTTAAGGAGGATCGGCCAGGAAGCTTGTATAATATATTAAAAGAATTTGCCTGTAGAAACATTAATCTGACCCGTCTGGAATCCAGACCGGCTAAAAAAGATCTTGGAGATTATGTATTTATGATAGACCTGGATGGTCATCTGCATGATGAGAATATTTTTGAAGTGATTGAAGTCCTGAGAAAAAGTGTGTACCTGGTAAAGATTTTAGGTTCATATCCTAAATGGATTGAAAGTAATAGAAGATAATAGGGACAGTAAAGACCAATGATTGATTTAGAGTTATTTAGAAAAAATCCTCAAATTTTTGAATCTGAGATAAAGAAGAGAGGTTTAAAAATTAATACCAGTGTTGGTCTTGAACTGGACAAGGTAAAAAGAGACCTTATATTTAAGGTCGACCGGTTAAGGTCTGAGAAAAATTTGGCTTCAAAAATAATACCAGGACTTAAGGGAGAGGAAAAGAATAAGAAAATTGACCAGATGAAAAAGATAAATGATGATTTAAAAAAAATGGAAGCTGAGCTGGCAGAAGTAGAAGATAAATTTATAATTCATTTTTCAACATATCCCAATCTGTCACACAGCACCACTCCTGTAGGGAAAGATGAAAGTGGAAATGTAGTCCAGTCATATTACGGTAAAAAACCAGAGTTTGATTTTAAACCTAAGGGCCACGTTGATCTTAGTGTAAGCCTGGATATACTTGATGAAAAAAGAGCAGCAAAAATTTCTGGTTCAAGATTTATTTTTTTGAAGAATGAAGCAGTCCTACTGGAATTTGCACTGGTTCAATATGTCCTGGGTATTTTAATCCGTAAAGGCTTTACACCGCTATTGCCACCTCTTCTGGTAAAAGAGGCAGCAATGTATGGTACAGGGTTTTTCCCTGTAGAAAAAACTCAATGTTATAAAACCGAACTTGATGGTCTATTTTTAATCGGAACTTCTGAGGTTCCGCTTTGTGCTTATCACGGTGATGAGTTTCTGGATGCAGATATGCTTCCTCTAAAATATACTGCTTTTTCTACCTGTTTCAGAAGAGAAGCCGGAACTTATGGTAAAGACCTGGGAGGGTTGTTTAGAGTTCATCAATTTGATAAGGTTGAGATGTTTATATTTGCTCATCCTGAAAAGTCCTGGGAGGAATATGAAAAATTAAGAGGAACACTTGAAGAAATTATGCAGGGACTCAAGCTTCATTACAGGATTGTAAATATGTGTACTGCTGATATTGGAGCTCCTAATGCTAAAAAATATGACCTGGAAGCCTGGCTTCCAGGACAGAAGAGGTACAGGGAACTGGCGTCATGTAGTCATGATACGGATTTCCAGGCAAGAAGATTGAATATAAAGTACAGAGATGGAAAGAAAAAAGAACTGGTTCACACCATGAATAGCACTGCCTGTGCGGTGGGAAGGACCTTGATAGCTATTTATGAGAATTATCAGGATGGTGATGGGAATATAAAAGTTCCTGAAGTGCTGCAGCCCTATATGAGCGGGATAGAGATAATATCCAGAAAAAAAAAGGATAAATAATATATATAATTGTCTTTTAATTACAGTCTGCAGGTTGCAATGAGACGTACATTTATAAATCCAGATTTTATGCTATAATTTGTCTTTGCCTGGAGAGGTGGCAGAGTGGTTGAATGCGGCGGTCTTGAAAACCGTTGAAGGTTTTTATCTTCCGGGGGTTCGAATCCCTCCCTCTCCGCCATGAAGATACTTCTGTTTGCAAAGATTAATATGATTAAGCTGTGTAAAATATGCCAGAAGTGCATATTTTACGGGATTCGAAAAGACGGACCGAGTCGAAGACGAGGGAGTCTGCGTCTCTGCAGCGAGCAAAGCGAGACGAAAGAACGAATCCCTCCCTCTCCGCCAGTATTGTCGAACTTTTTTTTAATAAACTACTTATAAAATATTTGATATTGTTGTAAGAAGTTATAACAATGATTAATTTTTTGGAACTAAATAAATCTCGTTAAGAAGAAGAGTTTTACAATATTTCTTTACTAATCCTGATAAAGATCTATATTTGAGCCTTTTTCTTTACACACTTCATAAAAACCTTCATTTTTTTGTTAGGAAGTGTACAAAAAGAGGCAAAAAAGATATACTTTTACACAGCTAAAATTTGAAGAGAGCTGGTAAGTAATTATTAATGATGGAAGGAAGTTATGGCAGAGAAATATACAGAAAATACAAAATTATCAGAAGTATTAAATTCGCCTGAAGCAAGTAAAATTATTGCTAAGTATAAGCTGCCCTGCCTGCATTGTGCAATGGCTGCTTATGAGGCAGAGATATTAACGCTTGGTCAGGTTTCTAAAATTTATGGTATTAATATTGATGAACTGCTGAAGGAATTAAATGAAGTTTCCTGATGCGGTTATAACTGCTACATTTTAAAAATGGATATATTTTATTATACTAATATACAGTAACTGTAATTCTTCTATTTATACTCATATAAACTTTATGGTTAAGAATAATAAGCGCCTGTAGCTCAATTGGATAGAGCAGTGGACTACGAATCCGAAGGTTGGGGGTTCGAATCCCTCCAGGCGTGCCAAGTTTGTATAGGTAAAACGTTGAGTACAGTAGAGGCAGTTAGTGAAAACATGCCAGTGGCATGTTTTCTGGATTCGAAAGAGCGGACTGAGGCGAAGACAAGGGAGTCTGCGGCTCTGCAGCGAACGAAGTGAGACGAAAGACCGAATTCCTCCAGGCGTGCCATTTTTAGAGTTTTATGAATGGGGTTGGAAAAACAACTATAGTAAAATTAGTTCTATTAGAATAGAAAATTAAGAATATTTTAAAAGAAGGTAAGGAGAAAAATGGAAAAGTCTGTTGTTAAATTTGCAAGTGTTAAATTTAAAAAGCTGGAGCCAGATGCAACCCTTCCTGCAAAATTTAAAAGAATGCTGGACTTACTGCCGCTGAAAAGAATGGTGGAGAGAAAATCAGTAGCTTTAAAAATGCATCTGGGTGGTAATTTAGGTTATACCACAATTCACCCTTTATTTTTAAGAATACTGGTAAAAGCTTTAAAGGATGCCGGAGGAGATGTTTTTATTACAGACTTATATCACAGTAATAATGACAATTTCGGAGTTCGAGGAGCTGAAAACAGGGGTTATGTTGAGGAGATTATTGGTTGCAAGCTTGTTCCTGTAGCAGGTACGGATGACAAATATTATTATTCGAAGAAGGTCAATTTTAAGTCACTTAAAGAAATACAGGTAGCAGGACAAATTCATGATGCTGATGTATTGATTGATTTCTCACATGTAAAAGGCCACGGTGATTGCAGTTATGGCGGCGCATGCAAGAATATTGCTATGGGTTGTGTTACATCGGAAACACGCAGGGAGGTTCATGCTCTGGAAGGTGGTATCGAGTGGAATGAAGAGCTCTGTGATCACTGTGAAACCTGTATTAATGAATGCAGATACAAGGCAAATAAATTTAATGATGAGGGAAAATATGAGTTATTTTTCCATCACTGCACATACTGCCAGCATTGCGTGGAAGTGTGTCCCAATAATGCCCTTACTTTTACAGGTAAGAGTTTTATAGATTTTCAGAAAGGATTGGCAGTATCCACGGAGGAGGTATTAAAAACCTTTAATAAGGATAGTGTGTATTATATAAATGTCCTGCTTAATATAACTATGCTCTGTGATTGCTGGGGCATGTCAACAGCATCGCTGGTTCCCGATATCGGAATAATGGCTTCTGGTGATCTGGCGGCAATAGAAAAGGCTTCTCTGGATGCTATAAAAGCTGAAAATCTACTTCCTGATTCACTCCCGGAAGGAAGGGAGCTTCGGGAAGGAAAACACCTCTTTGAAAAGATCTGGGGGAAAGATCCTTACGGCATGATAGATAAGCTTGAGAAGATTGGACTCGGAAGAAGCGATTATACCATTGAAGAAATTGAGTAGGAGTCTGCTTTGTACCCATTTAAACTATTTATCTGACAGGATTATTTATAGGCGTACTTGTAAGACCTTTAAGCTTCTCAGCCTGTTTACTGCTGCAGCCACTTCAAATTTTCTGGGCAGAGCATAACTTCCAGGATGCTGGTCCCTAAATTCAGAGATTATATCCAGTCCGTATTTATCAATATCCTCAAATACCATATCCAAAATGGTAGTAAGGGTGTTTTTGCCATCAATGTAAGTTTTTTGAAGTGCACATAAAATAATGTCAGCTATTGAATTTACCTGACTGGAGTCAACTATCTGTTCAATAGAAGATAAATCAATGTTTTGAGTTCCAAATATTATGTTATTTAGACCTCTTGTTTTTACATTTTTCTTCCTTCCTCTGAATGGATCAATGCTTGATGGTAAAGGAATTCTTTCAGTAATATCTCTAAAATCTTCATATGATTCTATTTCCCTTAAGTCTTTCCTATTTTTAATAATTTCTTTGGCTTTATCTGTAACCAAATGGGGAAGATAAGAATCCATTAAAATAACTGTATCTGCAACTTCGAAATAATCACCTGAACCTCCCATTACCAGTACTGATGATGTTTCAAATTTTTTATAAATATTTTTTACCTGGTCAATAAAAGGGGTAATTGGTTCTTTATCCTTTGAAACTATTTTCTGCATTATCTCATCTCTTATAAGAAAGTTAGTTGCTGAGGTATCTTCATCCAACAGCAATAATTTTGCTCTGCATTCAAGTGTTTCTATTATATTTGCAGCTTGTGATGTGCTACCGCTGGCATCAGCGGTACTGAACTTTACCGTATCTTTTCCAAAAGGTAAATTTGAAATAAAAGAAGAAATATTAACCTTTTGGATACTTCTTCCTTCTTCAGCCCTTATTTTTACCGCTGAATCTATTGTAACTGAATACTCTCTGCCATCTGCGGGAATATGGTTATAAATACCTTTTTCAATAGCCTTAAGCAGGGTAGTCTTTCCATGAAAACCTCCTCCGATTATCAAGGTTACACCTTCGGGTATACCCATTCCGGTAATCTTTCCTGTATTGGGAGCTTCAAGTGTTACTTCAAGCTCAGGTGGAGATTTAAAGGCAATAGCCTCTGATATTGGAAGAGGGCTGTCACTAACTCCGCTTCTCCGGGGGAGAATGGAACCATTTTTTATAAATGATATCAGTTTGTTTTCTTTTAGTATGCTACGTATATAGTCCTGATCCTCACATAATTCAATGTGTCTTTTTATCTCTTCTTCATCCAGGCTATGATAAAACAACGAGGAGCTTACTATTTTAGGAATTTCTGCAGTTAGCATTTCCAGACATTGTTTTCCAAGAACAGTTCTTCCTCTTGCCGGAAGTCCTGCATAAAATCTCACTTCTACAAATTCAGAATTAACCACACAGGAGGTTCTCTGGATAATTTCCTGTTTTCCGCTGTCTATGGTTACCATACCTGAATTTCCAGTACCCCGGTTTCCCCTGGACTCTTTTTTTATTGATGTGTCAAATGCTCTGGAAATATAATCTTCAAGAGCGGTTTTTCGGGATTTATTGGAAAATAATTCACTGGTAAATTTGGCTTTGGCTTGCAAGACTCTTATTCTAAACTTGGATGGTAATGCAAAAGGATCTCCCTGGACATAATCTATATAAAGGGTAAAATTTTTAAAGTCATAGTTTCCCCGAAGTTGCTTATATGCTTTGTACCCCTTATGGTTGATCATTGAGATTATTTTTTTAAGTGTTTCCATACTTAATAGAATTATAATTGCTAAATTTAATAATTTAAATTAAATCTTTTAAATTTATTTAAAAATAGTTTAGATTTTAACCATGGTGATGATTTTTTTATAAAATCTGCTATTATATTGTTTGCCGCTGGATATGGAGAGGTGCTTGAGTTGGTTGAAAAGGGCCGCCTGCTAAGCGGTTAGGCGGGTGTAAGCTTGCCTCGAGGGTTCGAATCCCTCCCTCTCCGCCAAAAAGTTACTTCTGTTTGCAAAGATTAATATGGTTAAGCTGTGTAAAATATGCCATAAGTGCATATTTTACGGGATTCGAAAAGACGGACCGAGTCGAAGACGAGGGAGTCTGCGTCTCTGCAGCGAGCAAAGTGAGACGAAAGAACGAATCCCTCCCTCTCCGCCATAAAATTACTGTTGCTTTTAATATAAAATCTATTTGTTTAATAATAGATAGTCTGCTATAATGCGTATTATCTATTATGAATAATAATCGTAACAAACAAAAATTAATAATCTTAGAACAAGCTCTTGTTCAATTCGGGAGAACGGTTACCTACGAACAACTTAAAGAACTTCTATCAGAATACAAGAATGTAAATGATAAAATCTATAAGTTAATAAAAGAAGGTTGGGTTGTTAAACTAAGACGTGGGCTTTATTATATTTCAAAGTTAGGAAGTCTCGGATTTACTTCTGTATCAAATTATAAGATTGCCAATCTAATAGGAGAGGAATCGTTTGTTTCTTTTGAAGCTGCTTTAAAGTTCCATGGATTATTTGATCAAAGCATTAAAAGGTATAGATCTATAAGTACAAAGCAGTATTTGTTAAAAAAGCTTGAAGGTGTTCAATACAAATACATAAAAGTTCGAAGTAAGAATTATTTCGGTTGGAATGAAGAAGATGTAGATGGAGGTATTGCAAGAATAGCATTTAAAGAACGTGCTTTAATTGATTTGCTTGAGTATCAGCGTACAATTAATTCTGTAAGTCTTGTATTGGAAAAGTTACAATATTCTTATGATGAATTTAATCAAGATTGGTTTTTTAAATATTTAGGAAAATATTCAAAAGTGACAATAAAAACTTTCGGAATTTTGTTAGATCTTATTAACAAAGATTCAAGCAATGTCTATTTACTACTAGATAAAAGCAATACTTCCACTTCACATATGTTCTCATCATCAGAGACGTTTAATAGTAAATGGCGTATTTACTATGATTCAATTTTAGAAGAACAAGTCAAATGATTATCCAAAGAATTACTCGGGAAAAATTGGAGTATACTGCAAAGAAAGTATTAGGGTATCCTTTGCATGATGCTGAAAAAGATTATTTTCTAGCTTTAACTATGAAGATAATCTCACAATCATCCCTGGGGAAGCAGTTGGTCTTCAAAGGAGGGACAGCTATCTACCATTGCTATATAAAACAACTACGTTTTTCAGAAGATCTTGACTTTACATCACTTGATAAGGCGATTTTATTAGATGATTTTAAAGCTTTATTTAATAGGTTTAATTTTCTTGAGATAAAGAAAGAATATGTATCGCGGGCAACAATTAAGATAGAACGTTTAAAATTCACGGGGATACTGGATATGCCCAATAGTATAAAAGTCGAAGTTGACAAACTTCAAGATGTGTATCTTCCAAGTATAACCAAAGCTTATAAAAATAAATGGGAATTAACTTTCAAGGTAAATGTAATGGATCCGATAGAAATTTGTTCAGAAAAAATACGAGCAACTAACGATAGATTTAGATATCGAGACTTTTATGACCTGTATATGCTAGCAAATACTCTTAAGATCGATTTGTATGAATCTGTTCAAATAATGCCTAAAAAAGAAATTAGAAAGCCTATCTCTAAATCTAATATTATTAAAAACTTAAACTACGCATTAAGAGAGAAAAGCGAAAACTCTAATATAATTGTTTACAAAAAAGAGATTGAAGCAGACAAAATTAGATCTTTTTTTGAGAATTTAAATATTCCTGATCTAAAACCCAATGTTTAATTTAATTTCAGCTAACAATTCATTAAAAGTATTCCTGTTAGTTTGGGTAAAATCTGTTCGAATTTTTTCAAACACACAACGCCAGATAAATTTTTCCTTGTGCCAAATTCAACTAACAAATAAAATATACCACATAGTGTTTTACCAGTAGCAGTAATTATTATCTTACTAACTTTAAAATATCATGTCTCTAGAAGTTCAAATCACAATAGTCGGCGGGGGAGTTATAGGCTGTGCGGTGGCTTATGAACTTTCCAGAGATTCCGGTAAGGATATAGTAGTAGTTAAGAAAAATAGACAGATTAAAGGTGAAAATCAGTCTTCCAGAACCCACCAGGCTTGATCATAATTATTTAAATAAACTATTGACTGGAATAGATGGTAATATATCATATATCTAGTCTGTTTTTATAGTTTCTGTTGTTGGTGAGAAGAATTCTGTGATTTTATTTTTTAAATTTTCTATTCATAACCTATAATAGACAGAAGAGTTGGTAATAAACATTGATAAATTTTAAACGGTATTATTAATTCAGGAATATAAAAAGGAGGCATGAATTGCCTAAGGATAAAAAGGAAAAGAGTCCGGTAGAAAGTTTTGGTGATATGGTAAAGGAATTTGGCGAAACCGTAAGTAAAATTTTCAATGATCCTGAGTTAAAGAAAAAATCAAAAGAATTTGCAAAAAGTGCCGAGGATTCTGCAAAGGCTTTTGGAAAAAGGTTCAAAGATGAAGGAGTAAAAGAAAAATTTGAGGATTTTAAAAAAGCTGCCCGGGGTTTTGGAAACAGTGTGTCTGATTACTTTAAAAGTGATAAAGAGAGGGAAGAAGAGACCCACGATGTAGAATATGAGTGGGAAAAAAAATTAGATGAAAAAATGAAAAAGTTTGGGGAAAGAGCTGAAGAAGCAGGTAAGAAATTTGATAGGAAGATGAAAAAAGTTGGAGACAAGGTGGATAGTTACTTTAAGGACACCAGAGGTGGGAGGATAACCGGCTATAGCTTTGTTATAATGTGGAGTGTTATATTCTTTGTATTATTTAATTTTTACCAGTCATATATAGCTTACTATCATTATGACGGCATATGGCACAGGTATCCTCTTCTGACTGAAAGCTTCAGTCAATGGCTGCCCATTGTTTCGGTAACATTAGTGGCATCTATGATTGGAAACATTTTACTAATCATCTACGATGGGTATTTCATCCGTCGGATTATAAGTATTATTCTTAATTTGTTTGGAATATCTGCTGTTATTTCACTGCTTATTATATTCCCATTTGATTTTACAGTATTTCCAAGAGATTTAACTGGTATCCTCAATCCAATTGTTATTGTGGTTCTGGTATTGATTATTATAGGTATGGTAATTGATACTATAGTCAAGGCAATAAAATTAATTTTTTATACTGGAAGGAGCTATTAGAGAAAAGCTTTAAACAGTGTTTTTTCTATTAATTTTTTAGATTTTTTATATGGAACCTGTGATTGCATGGTTAACTGAAAATAGTGATCCCTATATTAAATATCTAACCCTAAAAAACATTTTGGGTAAAAGAGTAAATAAAAAGCGCTTGACTATATTTTATCCAAAAGGCTTCCTGATGGAACATGGAAAATGGAATATTCACTTAATGGCAGAATGCTTGTAGATATTGAAAAAAAGAATAAGCACAGTAAGTGGATTACCTATTTTGCCTTAAAAACTCTCTACAACAGCAAATACCTGGATAAAAGGAAATGAAAAATAAGACCAGTGTAAGTATTACAAGATGTAAAAGCTACAACAAAAAAGATTTAAAGGAAGCTATCAACAATTGTGTTAGTCTGTTAGGTGGTTTTGGTAATTTTTTAAATTCCAACAGCAAAATCGTAATAAAACCCAACTTTCTTTTAGCTGCTACACCTGAAAAAGCTATAACCACTCATCCGTTATTTATAGAGGCAGTTATTGAGAATATTATAGATATTACTGGAAGTAATAAAAACATTTTAATTGCTGACAGTTTTGGCCCTGCAACTCCTTATAACAGAACCGGTATGGAAAGAGTTTATGAGGCTACAGGTGTTTTGGATGTTGCAAAAAGAACAGGCTGCAGGCTGAATTATTCTACTGAGTATGAAAGTTTATCCTACAGGCAAGGCCGGGTTATAAAAAAAATAGAAATCATAAAACCAATAATTGAAGCTGATGTCATAATCAATCTTCCTAAATTTAAAACCCATAACTTAACAGTTATTACCGGAGCAATAAAGAATATGTATGGTATTGTGCCTGGGTTTACAAAAGTCGGATATCATCTGAGGTTTGCTGATATTGAAAAATTTTGGGGTATGCTCCTGGACGTAGCGTCTTTTTTTAAGCCTGCTTTAAATATTATGGACGGGATTGTAGGAATAGAGGGAGAAGGGCCAGGCATGAGTGGAACTCCCAGGGAAGTAGGCCTGGTTCTAGCCAGTGATGATCCTGTTTCAATGGATATAGTTATGAGTAGAATAATGAATATTGACCGGAGGTTATTAACCTTTTTTGAGGTTTTAGAGGAACGGAAAGTCAAATCCTACAGGGAAGGCAATATTGGGATACTGGGAGAAGGGCTGTCTGATATTATAATAGATGATTTTAAGCTTCCTAAAAGTATTGGTCAGAAAAAGCTTGTTGAAAACAATTTCATAAATACTTATATTATGCCATTTGTCAGAAGCTTATTAAATCCATATCCTTATATTGGCTCCAGTAAGTGCAATTTATGTATGGTTTGCCAGAAAATCTGTCCCCAAAATTCTATTTTTTATACCGGTAAAAAAATGAAATTTAATTACAGAACCTGTATCAGATGTTTTTGCTGTAGTGAGATGTGCCCTGAAGGTGCTATTGATATAAAGTATTCGTTTGTGGGAAACTTAATATTTAAAAGGTTGGAACTGGCAGGTAAATCGGTTAAAAGGAGTTAAGACCTGTAGAGTTTACAGTTTGTAAAAAGAATAGCGCCAGATATCCAGCAGGAATTGTTTGGTTTTCATTATAATATTTTCATCAGTCAAGATCTTGCTGGAATGTAATGTATTTAACCAGTAAATTTTCAGCCTGCCCCTTATTACATTGCTGTAATGGCCATAATAGCGGACCGTCTGTTCTCCCTGGTCCGGTATATGGGAGCAAAGTGCTGCCATACATTCAAGAGAACTGAATTCTTTTTCTTCTTTACTGTATTTGGACCTGTAGGTTATTTAGAATTTTACTGACCTTTACTTCTGTGAAAACTATCTTAAAATATGTTGGCACTGAAAAAAAATTATTAAAAGAAGATTGAATGATTCAATATCCGGATTGGAAAGTATTTGTAAGTTTTTTAAACAGAAAGTAAGCAGAATCTAATGATTTTTTATTTTTCTTGACAATATTTTTTTTATGTCTATAATACTACTAATTAAATAATATAAATAGTATTAATTATAATCGGAAGGCAAACAATGAGGATTTCTACAAGAGCGAGGTATGGATTAAGATTGATGATAGAGATAGCTGTAAATTTTAAAAAAGGTCCTATTTTTTTAAAAGAAATTGCTAAGAATATTGACGTATCAGAGAAATACTTAAGCCAGATTATAATACCACTAAAAGGAAAAGGTCTTGTGAGTACATACAGCGGTGCACATAGTGGATATGTTTTAAGCAGACCTCCTTCCAGGATTAAATTGAAAGAAATTGTGGAAATTTTAGAAGGGGATTTAAGTTTAATTGATTGTGTAAATAATCCTTCGGTTTGTGGAAAAGTACCAACTTGCGTAACCAGGGATATCTGGACAAGATTGGGTGATAAAATTTCAGAAGTTCTTAATTCATTTACTTTAGATGATTTGGTAAAGATGCGGGAGGAAAAGACCGAAGACCTGGTCATGTATAGTATTTAATTATAAAAATGTGGGTACCGGAGAAAATATTACCAGAAATAATCCATAAATAATTAATTTTTTAAAAAAATATTAGTGTTAAATCGAAGGAAAGGGAGCTAGATATTATGAGTAAAATAGATTCAAAACTAAAGGTTGAAACGCTTATGCTTCATGGAGGTCAGGAGCCGGATCCTGCAACTGGAGCGAGAGCTGTACCTATTTATCAGACTACTTCTTATCAATTTAAAAGTACAGAACATGCTGCAAATCTTTTTGCCTTAAAGGAATTTGGAAATATTTATAGCCGTATAATGAATCCCACCAATGATGTATTGGAAAAGAGAATGGCTGCAATTGAGGGAGGAATAGGAGCTCTTGCAGTTGCAAGCGGGCAGGCAGCAGAAACAATAGCAATATTAAATATTGCACAAGCCGGTGATGAGATAGTTTCTGCAGATAACTTATATGGGGGAACATATACTTTATTTGATAATACCTTTAAGCGTTTTGGAATCAAGGTAAAGTTTGTAAAGTCAGAAGATTTAGCTGGCTTTAAAAGAGCGATTACTGACAAGACAAAGGCAATTTATGCTGAATCAATAGGTAATCCAAAATTAAATGTCACAGATTTAGAAGCACTTGCTAAAATTGCCCACGGCAGTGGAGTTCCTCTCATAGTTGATAATACTACCACCCCTTATTTGCTCAGGCCAATTGATCATGGTGTAGATATTGTAGTTCATTCAGCAACCAAATTTATCGGAGGACACGGCACATCAATAGGGGGTATTATTGTTGATTCCGGTAAATTTGATTGGACCAACGGCAAATTTCCTTTAATTGCTGATCCTGACCCCAGTTATCATGGAATGAATTTTGTAAAAGAGTTGGAACCTCTAGGAAATATTGCTTATATAATTAAGGCCAGGGTAAATCTTCTTAGAGATTTAGGACCATGTCTTTCTCCTTTTAATTCGTTTTTATTTCTGCAGGGATTGGAAACTCTGCATCTGAGGATGATCAGACATTCGGAAAACGCTCTTAGAGTTGCTCAATATCTTGAAGGGCACCCTAAAGTTTCTTGGGTAAACTATCCTGGTCTGGATTCCAGTCCAGAAAAAGGCCTGGCAAGTAAATATTTACCTAAAGGAGCAAGTGCAATAGTTGGTTTCGGGGTAAAAGGGGGTTCTAAAGCAGGTAAAAAATTTATTGAGTCACTTAAACTAATATCTCATCTGGCAAATATTGGCGATGCAAAAACATTGGCCATTCATCCTGCAAGTACTACACACCAGCAACTTTCTAGCCAGGAACAGAAATCAGCAGGGGTGACACTTGATTATATAAGGCTTTCAGTGGGCATAGAGGATATAAAGGACATTATTGATGATATTGATCAGGCACTTGGTAAAGTGTAATTATATAGGGCTGTATTATGAGTAAAAAGATAAGAACATTATAGAATTTTTAAGTAATTTAAATAAATAATGGAGAGGTTAAACTTATGGGTAAGATATTTAGCGATATTACAGAAACAATTGGCCGCACACCATTGGTTAAAATAAACAGGTTGACCAGAGGAATAAATGCCACAGTTCTTGCAAAGCTTGAATCGTTTAATCCGCTTTCAAGTGTAAAGGACAGAATTGGTATTTCAATGATTGAGGCTGCTGAAAGCGAAGGTTTAATAAACAAGGATACAGTTATTATAGAGCCAACCAGTGGGAATACTGGTATTGCCCTGGCATTTATATGTGCGGCCAGAGGCTATCGGTTAATTCTTACAATGCCGGATACAATGAGCCTGGAGCGAAGGCAGCTTCTTAATATATTTGGGGCTGAGCTTGTCCTAACAGATGGACCGGAGGGAATGAAAGGAGCAGTGGAAGAAGCAGAAAAAATTCAGAAAAGTATTAAAAACAGCTTCGTGCTCCAGCAATTTAAAAATAGTGCAAATCCTGAAATTCACCGCAAAACAACTGCTGCAGAGATATGGGATGATACTGACGGAAGTGTAGATATATTCATTGCTGGAGTGGGGACCGGTGGGACTATTACCGGTGTGGGGGAAGTTTTAAAGCAAAAAAAGCCTTCGGTTAAAATTATAGCAGTTGAGCCAGCTGATTCTCCGGTTCTTTCGGGAGGCAGCCCGGGACCTCACAAAATACAGGGGATTGGCGCAGGATTTGTTCCGGAGGTGTTAAATACCAGTGTAATCGATGAGATTATACAGGTTTCCAATGAAGATGCAGGTAATATGACCCGTAAGATTATAAGAGAAGAAGGAATTCTGGCGGGTATATCAAGCGGAGCTGCAATGTGGGCTGCAATAGAGGTTGCAAAGCGCAGGGAATCAGCAAGTAAGGTAATTGTTGTTGTTTTACCTGATACAGGTGAAAGATATCTTTCCACCTGGCTGTTTCAGGAATAATAAGTTTTTTAAATTTATATAAAATAATTATAGGTGAATAGATATGACTGATGATAAAAATATAGGAATAGTTGAGACTAAATATTATACCTTTGCCCGGTCTCCTAATGAAATGGTTTTGGAATCAGGAAAAAAGTTAGGTCCCATAACAATTGCATATGAAACGTATGGCAGGCTAAACAAGGATAAAAGTAATGCAATTCTGGTTGCACACGCCCTGTCAGGGGATGCCCATATTGCCGGGTTTCACAAAGAGGATGAAAAACCCGGGTGGTGGGATAATATGATAGGTCCAGGGAAAGCTTTTGATACCACAAAATATTTTATTATATGCCCTAATGTTATCGGAGGATGTAAGGGAAGTACGGGTCCATCTTCACCTAATCCAGAGACAGGGAGACCTTACGGGCTTGATTTTCCAATAATTACCATTTCTGATATGGTCAATGCACAAAAATATTTGATTGATCATTTAGGAATAGAAAAGTTATTGTGTGTTGTAGGAGGTTCAATGGGTGGAATGCAGGTTTTACAATGGGTCGCCTCTTATCCGGATAGGGTTATATCTGCCATTCCCATAGCCACAGCGATAAAACATTCTCCACAGCAGATTGCGTTTAATGAAGTAGGGAGACAGGCAATAATGTCTGATCCTTTATGGCGTGACGGTAACTATTACGGCCGTAGCAAGCCGGAGAGAGGGCTGGCGATAGCACGGATGATTGGACACATAACTTATATGAGTGATCAATCCATGGAGGAGAAATTTTCAAGGAAGTTAAAAAACGGTAGTTATAATTTTTCATTTATACCTGAATTTGAGGTTGAAGGGTATCTTCATTACCGGGGAGATAATTTTGTAAAGAGATTTGATGCTAATTCTTATCTTTATATTACAAAAGCAATAGACTATTTTGATTTATCACCTGGAGAAAAACTTATTCCAAACGATAAAGAAATTAATATCAAATTTTTAGTTATTGCATTTAAATCTGACTGGCTTTATCCTTCATATCAATCCAGAGAAATTGTCAAGTTTCTAAAAACCAGAGATATAGATGTTACTTATTGCGAAATAAATTCTACTTATGGCCATGATGCATTTCTGCTTGAGTCTAAGGAAGAAACTCATTTGATTAAGCATTTTTTAAATAAAATATACAGTAGTATAAAAAATGAAAGATAATAATATAAGACTGGATCATAAAATTATTTTTAAAATTATAGAACCTGGTTCAAGTGTTCTGGATCTTGGCTGCGGTGATGGGGAACTTCTTAGTCTTTTGGTTAAAGAGAAAAAGGTAAAAGCGCGGGGTATAGAGTTAAAAGAGGGAGCTATTTATAGATGTGTGGAGAAGGGATTAAGTGTATTCCACGGGGATATAGAAGGTGGTCTGGGAGAATATCCTGATAATTCATTTAATTATGTTATTTTAAACCAGAGTATGCAGGAAACTAAAAAAGTAGAGTTTGTACTGCAGGAGTCTCTTAGAGTAGGCAGAAAAGTAATAATAGGATTTCCTAATTTTGCATATATCCGGTCTCGCTTTGACCTTTTTTTAAGGGGAAAGCTCCTGTTACTCCTTCTCTACCCTATAGCTGGTATGAATCACCAAACATTCATTTTTTAAGCATAAAGGATTTTGAGAATTATTGCAGAGAGAAGAAAATAGACGTATTAGAAAAGTACTATCTGGGTAAAAGTACTGTTATCAGGTGCTTTCCCAATCTTCTGGCTCTAAATGCAATTTTTGTTATTAAAGAATCAGCAGTTTCAACATAAAGAATTTATTGAAAGAAAGATTGGAAGTGACTTTTAGTTGCATATTTAATTTATAAGAAGGTAATTATATATAAGACTAATTAATTAAGGAGGAATATAAAATGTTAGTAAGCTTTTTTATAGCTTTCAGGGAAGGTCTGGAGGCTTTTTTAATTATAGGAATTATAATTAGTTACTTGTTTAAAATTGAGGAAAGAAGATATGTAAAACATGTAATCTATGGAGTGGTTTTAGCCATTACCCTAAGTATAGGAATTGCCTATATATTTGAACTTTTGCTTGGTGGATTTGAAGGAAGGATAGAGAAAATTTTTGAAGGTTCAGTAATGCTGTTAGCTGTAGTAGTATTAACTTACATGATATTCTGGATGAATAGGCAAGCAAAAAGCATAAGAAGTGATATTGAAGTATCAGTGGACAAGTCAATAAATAAAGGAAGAGTATTTACCCTGCTGTTTTTAGGCTTTATTGTAGTATTTAGAGAGGGAGCAGAAACAGTACTGTTCTTTAGAGCTATAAGTTATCAGGTAAACTCTACAGAACTTATAATCGGGGGATTGGTAGGAATTTTATCTTCCATAGTTTTGGCCTTAATATTTTTTGCATCTACCATAAGAGTAAATTTTTCAGTATTTTTTAAGGTTACGGGGATACTCATCATGCTAATTGCAGCAGGTCTATTTTCTACTGCTATACATGAATTTCAAGAAGCTGGAGTTATTCCAGTAATAAAAAATAATATTTACGATATTAGCAATATTTTAAGCAGAGACAGCATAATTGGGGGAGTGCTTAGATCGCTGTTTGGATACAGTCCTTCACCTTCTCTGTTAGAAACAGTTGGGTATTTAATGTATATAGTCTTAATTGTATTGCTTATTGGAAGATTCTATTTTAAAAGGTTTGAAAATAGAGTAGAAAAAAGTAGTTATTCACCTAAGTAATAAATTTAGGACAGTCCATCTATTAATAAAGTATTTTTTTAATTTACCCTACAATTTGATAAAATATTATCAAAGTAGAAAAATTATATTTTAAAAGGAAGTGAGTTTAAATGATGATGTGGCCAAACATGATGGGAGGCTTTTTTGGGAGCTGGGGATTTATCTGGATGATATTTATTTTTATCTTTATTGTAGCAATAATTATTGGAATAATTCTGCTTATTGTATGGCTGGTAAAAAGAGCAAGCTATCCAGGTGAAATTCCAACAACTAAAACAGGTAATGCCATGGAGATCTTAAAGGAAAGATATGCCAGGGGAGAAATAACTAAAAAAGAGTTTGAAAAAATGAAAAAGGATATAAGCTAAATGAGAAGCTTAAGAAAAATTCTAATATCTTCATTAGTGCTAATAGCTATTGGCATTTTGGGACTTACTATAACTTTATTTGTAGGAAATTTTACTGCTGGATTATCTAATTTTGGTGCTGGTCAGGGCTATACCTTCTGCTCTGAGGATATGGGTCATATGATCAGAGGATTTTTTCAAAGTGAAGAGGTGGTAGGCCTTTCTTTTAAAGAAGTAGAGGATATAACAGATGAATATCTTAAGAGAAACAATTTATCAAATCTTGAAGTCAAAGAGATAATGGAGTTTTCTAAAAACTTCTATATCGAAGTGGTAGAGGACGGTACTGGACTTGGTGCAATGGAGCTACTGGTAGATAAAAGCAGCGGTGCTATATTTCCAGAATACGGACCAAATATGATGTGGAATTTAAAATATGGAATGTATTCAAGACTACCACTTTCTCAAAATAAAATAGATATGCCCATAGATGAAGAAAAAGCTACCCGCCTTGCAAAAAGATATCTTGCCAAAGCAAATATTGAGGAATACGTTAGTGATGATATAGAGAAATTCTATGGATATTATACCATACATACATTAACCGAAGATGGTGATATTGCTGGGATGCTTAGTGTAAATGGCTTCAGTGGTCAGGTCTGGTATCACAGCTGGCACGGTATTTTCATTGATATGATTGAAGAGCATTAATATAAAAATGGTGATTTAGTATGGAAGAGCATCACAAGCAACATTCGCAACATAATCATCACCAATATATGGTAGCTGACTTTAAGAAACGCTTCATAGTATCCATCATAATAACCATACCTGTTTTGCTGCTTTCTCCATTGATCCAGACATTTTTAAAGCTAGAAGAGACCATAAAGTTTCCTGGTGATGCATATGTCATCTTTGGGTTGTCAACCATAATATTCTTCTATGGTGGATGGCCCTTTTTAAAAGGCTTATATAATGAACTGAAATCAAAGCAACCTGGAATGATGACCTTGATTGGCCTTGCAATCTCTGTAGCCTATATCTACAGCAGTGCAGTGGTATTTGGACTTAAAGGTAAATTTTTCTTCTGGGAACTTGCTACCCTGATTGTGGTAATGCTCCTGGGCCACTGGATTGAGATGAAATCAATTATGGGTGCTTCCAATGCTCTAACCCAGATTGCCAGACTTATGCCCAAGGATGCACATAGAATAACTTCTGGAAATAAAACTGTAGATATCCCCCTTGAAGAACTAAAAGTTGGAGACGAAGTACTGGTAAAACCGGGAGAAAAGTTTCCAGCAGACGGGAGCATAGTTAAAGGTGAAACCTCGGTTAATGAATCAATGCTTACTGGAGAATCGAGGCTTGTTATAAAAAAAATAGGAGCACAGGTGATTGGAGGCTCGATAAATGGAGAAGGCTCAGTTACTGTTGAAGTTAAAAAAACTGGAAAGGATTCTTTCCTGTCAGGTGTAATAAAATTAGTCCAGGAAGCCCAGGAAAGTAAATCCAGGACACAGAATCTTGCCAACCGTGCAGCTTTCTGGCTTACTATTATCGGTATATCAGCAGGGATTATAACTTTAGTTGTATGGTTAGTATTACTTAACCAGGAATTTGTATTTTCCCTGGAAAGATCTGTAACGGTTATGGTTATAACCTGCCCTCACGCCTTAGGGCTTGCCATACCCCTGGTAGTCGCAGTATCTACGGCCATATCAGCCAGAAATGGACTTTTAATTAGAGATAGAGCCGCCTTTGAGAGAGCAAGAAATATTGATGCAATAATCTTTGACAAAACAGGAACATTAACTAAAGGTGAATTTGGGGTAACAGATACCTTAACTTTTACTAATAATACAAGCGAAAAAGAACTTCTAAAATATGCTGCTTCTCTGGAAACACAGTCTTCTCACCCTATAGCTAAAGCAATTACCAAAGCTACTGATGATAGATATGAAGTTATGAAGTTCAAATCAATTACTGGAAAAGGTGCTGAGGGAATCGTAAATGGAAAAGATATAAAGATAGTAAGCCCTGGTTACTTAAAGGAAAATAATATCGTTATAAAAAACCATAATAATATAGATATGTTAGCTTCACAGGGAAAAACTATAGTATATATATTAATAGAAAACAGGTTAGTTGGGGCAATAGGTCTGGCAGATATAATAAGAGATGAATCAAAAGAAGCAATAAAAAAACTGAAAGAGATGAATATAAAGCCAATGATGTTAACTGGTGATAACAAACAGGTTGCTAAATGGGTGGCAGAAGAAGTGGGTATTGAAGAATATTTTGCTGAGGTACTACCCCAGGACAAATCCAATAAAGTAAAGGAAATTCAGTCAAGAGGGCTTATTGTAGCTATGACCGGAGATGGAGTAAACGATGCTCCAGCACTTGCTCAGGCAGATATTGGCATAGCTATAGGTGCTGGTACTGATGTAGCTGTTGAAACTGCAGATATAATACTGGTAAGAAGTAATCCCTTGGATGTTGTATCAATTTTAGATCTCTCTAAGGCAACATATAGAAAGATGCTTCAAAACCTGGGTTGGGCTACTGGATATAATGTATTTGCTATTCCATTAGCTGCTGGGGTACTTTTTCCTTTAGGTATTATTTTAAACCCCGCAGTAGGTGCAGCCCTAATGTCTTTAAGTACAGTTATTGTAGCTATAAATGCCAGGTTTTTAAGAGTATTTAAGTAGATTGTTGATTAAGATATCTGCGACATAATTGTTGATAGATAAGGAAAACGATCCAAAAAATAAATAATATGGAGTGTACCCCTATGGACTTAGTTGGGCACATTCTTAAGATAGTTTAGAATAGACAGAGCAGGAGAAAAGAGAGAAAGGGATAAAAGATATAGGTATTAACAAGAGAAAATATTCTAAGGATTTCAAAATAGAGATGGTAGAGAGTGCACTATCAGGAAGTAGTATAATTGATGATTTTGGTAATACCATATAATATATTAAACAATAATATGATCAAATTTTAAAAAGAAAGGCGGATTTGTGGTTTCTAAAAACTATTTGATTTTTGATTTTGGAGCGAGTAACGGGCGCTCTGCTGTAGCAAGATTTGATGGTGATAAATTCGATATAGAAGTAACTCATAGATTTAATAATAGACCTGTATATGCAGCAGGGACTCTATACTGGGATATACTCAGACTTTATTCAGAATTAATGGTTGGAATTCAATCTTCAGTGAAAAAATACAAAAATATAACATCTATGGCAATTGATGCCTGGGGAGCTGATTTTGGTTTTATTGATAGTAACGGAAAACTTATTTCAAATCCTGTTCACTACCGGGATAAAAAAAGAAAAGCTGATTCTGATAGCCTATATAAGATTATTTCTAGAGAAGAATTATTCGAACTTACCGGTGCTGCAATTATACCTATATTTGACTTATTTCATTTATATTCTCTAAAACTGCAAAATGCTCCGGAATTTGTAAATGGATATAGATTTCTAACTATACCTGATTTGTTTAACTATTTTTTAAATGGCAGAACCTATAATGAATATACCAGAATAACAACCAGCATAATGTATAACCAGAAAGAAGGTAGATGGGAAGATAGAATATTTGATAAGTTAGATCTTCCTAGAGATATATTTCCTGATATTATTAACCCAGGGGAAAAAATTGGTAATATTTCAAATAAGTTATGCAGTGAGCTAGAAATAGAGACTATGCCAGTAATAGCCCCTGCGGCACATGATACATCCTCAGCAGTGGCAGGTATACCGGTAGTGAATAAAAATAAGAATTGGGTATTTATAAGTATGGGGACCTGGTGCATTATTGGCAAGGAAACAGAAAGTCCTATAATAAATGACCAGGCTTTTAATGCTGGCTTTTCAAATGAAGGTGGGGTTGAAGGAATAAATTTATTTGTTAATCATATAACTGGGCTATGGATAATTCAACAGTGTAGAGAAAAATGGATTAAAGATAGTAGTAAACTCATATCCTGGGAGGAGATAGTTAAACTGTCTTCAACTGCTAGGCCATTTAAATCATTTATTAATGTCAATGACCCAATATTTGCACAAACTCAAGTAGATATGCCTGAAACAATAAATAAATATTGTAAAGATAAAGGTCAAGCTCTTCCAGAAAGTATAGGTGAGATTTCAAGGTGTATTTATGAGAGTATTGCAATGAAGTTTAAGCATGATCTTAATAAGTTAGAAGAACTAACAGGTAAAAAAATAGAAATTATTCATCTAATGGGTGGAGGAATTCAAAATAAACTTCTATGTCAATGGACTGCTGATGCTACAGGAACTCCAGTTATAGCTGGTCCAACTGAAACAACATCAGTTGGGAACTTGATTATGCAACTTAAAGCATCTGGTGAGATAAAGACTCTGGGCGAGGGAAGAGCAATATCTCTAAATTCTTCTATAGTATCTAATTATAAACCTGAAAATAGAGACAGATGGGATGAAGAATACAGCAAGTATTTAAAAATATTGTGAAAATTTATATAGAACTTTATAGACAGTCTACTTATAGAATAAATACAAAATAGTCATACAAGATAAATAATGTTAGGTTACAGGTTTAATCTGCTGGTATTGTATTACGGCTAGCCTAAATAAAAAAATTGATTGATATAGTTGTTATAATTTTACAAATAAACATAATTTTACTAATCATCTAAATCTAGGTATTTATATTTTTAGTTCTTTCCATAAGTAATTCTTTAAATACAGCATTATTTTTATATAAATGTCACAACTCATTTATTAGATTTTTATGTAGTATATCAATGTTTAGATAAATTTCCTCCTCCTTTATTTGATAAAAGTGTTTTTTATAATTAATATGATATAAAATGTAATAATTATTTGATATAATATGATATATATGATATATTTGTAACAAAATGGAAGAAAATAATAATCAGAATAATTTATCAAAAATCGAAAGACAGAGGACTATACTCAATCTTTTAACAGATAAAACATCAATAACTCTGATGGAGATAGAAAATTATCTTGACTGCTCACGTATTACAATTCAAAGAGATCTTATTGAACTTGAAAATAAGGGTCTTTTAAATAGGGTGCATGGTGGGGCCACACTTAAGAATTTTGATCTGGCAAATTATGGCCATGATAAAAGACTGCTTATTCAATCTGATAAAAAAAAGAAAATTGCTAAAAAAGTTATTTCATTAATCAAATCAGATATGTATATCTTTATGGATGCTTCCTCAACCAGCTATTTCTTATCTGAGCAAATCTTTCCTGATAATGTTCGGGTTGTAACTTCGGGAATTGATACCTTTCTCAATTTACAGAAAAATAAAAACATCCAGGTGGTTCTCACAGGAGGAAAAATAAATCCGCTGAATCGAACACTTGTTGGCCCTGAAGCTATATCCATTATAAAACAGTTTCATTTTAATATTGCTTTTTTTTCCGCAGACTCGATTATTAAAAATAAAGGTGTTTACTCATCAGATGAAGAGGCAGCAGCAGTTGCTAGTGCTGGTATTGAGCATAGTAATAAAAGAATTCTCCTGTTCGATTCTTCAAAGGTTCATATACACGGAGGAGCTAAAGTTTGCGACTTGGATGTTGTTGACAATATTGTGACTGATGATGTCAGAAATCCCCATATATTAAGTCTTTTTGAAGGAAAAATACTATGAGTGCTGTGATGGATAGGATCGATGATAAAATTTCTTTTAAACCGGTTCCTTATTCCCGAGAGGATGTTATAAGAATAGCGCCAGCTTTAAGGATGTTGCTAAGAAAAAATGAAACTTCGATTGTAGTTTTTAAAACTAATGACCTTGTTTCGCAGTATATAGAGGATGAAAAAGAATTCTATTCTATCTTTTCGCCAATAAAAAATAATCAGATACTAAATAAAATACTCATCCCGGCTTATATAGTTAAATATAAAGATATTGATAAACAATACAGGGTAATTAAAGAAGAACTAAATAGACGGATGGATATAAATATTATCACTATCCAGGACACTGGTGTTTTTGCCTGGGGAGGAACAAAAGTAGCAGCAGATAAACGAATGGCTCTTTTTCTAGATCTAGTGAAAGTTAAGAAATATAGTTCCCTTAACAACAAAATCAACTTTAGTGAGATAGAAAATACTCTTTTTCAAAGCTATGGCAAAGTGGTTCTTGAATCTCAAAGAGTAGAAAAGAACTTATCGGAAAAAATTGCCATTGTAACAGGTGCTGCACAAGGATTTGGTAAAGGTATTGCAGAATCACTGGCAAAAGAGGGGGCTAATGTTATTTTAGCAGATTTAAATGAAGATATGGCAAGGGAAAATGCTTCAAAATTGAATAGAGAATATGGTCAGGGAAAATTTTTAGCTTTGGAAGTGGATGTTGCAAATGAGGATTATGTGAAAAATATGATTTGGGAGACTGTAGCAGAATATGGAGGTATCGATATTTTTATCAGTAATGCAGGGGTTCTTAAGGCAGGGAGCCTGGAGAGTATGGATCTGGAAAGTTTTGAGCTTTCCACTAAAGTAAACTACACAGCATTCTTTCTCTGTACCAAGTATGCTTCTGAGCCTATGAAAATCCAATACCGTTTTTGCAAGGATTACTTTTCTGACATCATTCAGATAAACTCAAAGTCCGGTCTTGAAGGAAGCAAAAAGAATTTTGCCTATGCTGGCAGTAAGTTTGGAGGGATAGGTCTAACCCAGAGTTTTGCTCTTGAACTCATGGAATATAATATTAAGGTGAATGCAGTCTGCCCTGGAAATTTTTTTGAAGGTCCCCTTTGGTCTGATCCTGAAGAAGGACTTTTTATTCAGTATTTAAGATCCAATAAAGTCCCTGGTGCAAGAACTATAAAAGATGTCCGAAAATTCTATGAAAGCAAAATTCCTATGAAACGGGGATGTCAAATAGAAGATATAGCTAAAGCTATTTTTTATATCATTGACCAGAAATATGAGACGGGTCAGGTTATTCCAGTAACTGGTGGCCAGATTATGCTTAAATAATCCAAACTACTAATTTTACAATACATTTAAATAAATATGGTAGTAGAAATAGATAATAAAATTATTAAATATCAGGAGCTCTTAAATGATAGAGACCCTAAAAAACGTCTGAATAATTTAGAGTTGATTCTTAAAAAAGAAAGTGGAAAACTAGCTAGAAAACAGTTGGATTATTATATTAATAATCATATTCATACAACCTTCTCTTTTTCATACTATACACCTGTTATGTCCATGTGGATGTCTTCACGCTACGGATTACAAATAGCAGGTATTATGGATCACAATACTATTAGTGGTGCCAGGGAATTTATGTTGGCCGGTAAAATAGCAGGAATTCCTACAACTAAAGGTGTGGAATGCAGAGCAGATTTTTCAAAAACTCTACTTAAAGGTAGATTTATAAATAATCCTGATCAGAGATCTATAGCATATGTAGCTATTCATGGAATTTCTGATTGCCAAATTGACAGAATAAATTCCTTTTTTGCTAAATATAGAAGGGAGCGGAATAAACGAAACATATTAATGGTACAACGCTTGAATGAGATATTAGAACCTGTCTCGTTATCTTTAGATTTTTATCATGATGTTTTACCGCTTTCCTATGCACAGTATGGGGGAACTGTAACAGAAAGGCATATACTTTTTGCCCTCGCCCAGAAAATCATGACAAGGTTTTCAAAAGGAAGAGAAGTGATAGAGTTTTTACAGAATAAGTTTAAAATGAAAATTTCTAATAGAAACCTCACTTACCTGGAAGATAAAAAAAATGATTTTTATGCATATGATATTCTAAATGTTTTAAAAAGCAATCTGGTAGAAAAATTCTATATTGATGCGACCACAGAGTGTCCTGATGTTAAAGATGTCTTAACTCTAGCTGATGAAACAGGATCTATATCTGCCTATGCTTATTTAGGTGATGTTACTGAATCTGTAACCGGTGATAAAAAAGCTCAGAAGTTTGAAGATGCTTACCTGGAATTACTCTTTGATGTGATTAAGAAGCTAGGCTTTAAGGCTGTTACTTATATGCCTACAAGGAACAGTATTACTCAGATAAAACGTGTCCAGTGCTTATGTAAAAAATATGGCTTTTTCCAGATCTGTGGTGAGGATATAAATTCCCCCAGACAGTCCTTTATCTGTGAAATCCTGAAAGACCAGGAATTGCATAATCTTGTGGATGCAGCATGGGCACTAATTGGTCATGAAAAAAGAGTAGAGGAAGATTTAGATGAAGGTCTTTTCTCAAGAAAGATGATAAAAAAATACCCGGATTTAAATGAACGAATTCAGGTATTTAAAAAAGCAGGTAAAAATAGAGTAAGGGAAAGAGTATGAAAACAAAAGCTGTACGGTTATATGGTAAATATGATTTACGAATGGAAGAATTTGAACTCCCACCTTTAAAGGAAGATGAGATATTGGCCCATATCGTTTCTAATAGTATCTGTATGTCTTGCCATAAAGCGGCAGAACAGGGAGCCGGTCATAAACGGGTTCCTGAAGATATCAGCAAAAATCCCATTATCATTGGTCATGAGTTTAGCGGCTATATTGTTGAAGTAGGCAGGAAGTGGCAGAAACAATTTTCTTCTGGTGATAAGTTTTCTATACAACCGGCTTTGAACTATAAGGGAGGCCTTTATGCTCCTGGATATTCATACAAGTATATGGGGGGTAATGCTAGTTATATAATCATACCCAATGAAGTAATGGAATGCCAGTGCCTGTTAAAATATGATGGTGAGGGTTATTTTCCTGCTTCTTTGTCTGAACCTATGTCCTGTATTGTTGGAGCTTTTAACGCAAGCTATCACACAACACCAGGTTCTTATGTTCACCATATGGGGATTAAAAAGGGAGGTAATATGGCTTTGCTTGCAAGTGCAGGACCAATGGGGCTGGGAGCTTTGGATTACGCCATTCATTTGGAAAATAAACCCTTGCTCCTTGTGATGATAGATATTGATGAAAAACGCCTTAAGTGGGCAGAAAGCATTTTCCAACCTAATGAAGCAAGTAAAGAGGGTGTAAAACTTGTATATATAAATTCCTTAAAAATCAGTGATACTGGAGCCCATCTTCTGGAATACACAGACGGTGAGGGTTTTGATGATGTGTTTATTTTTGCTCCTGTGGAATCCCTTATCGAGTTAGGAGATGCTATTCTTAAACCTCATGGCTGTCTTAATTTTTTTGCAGGTCCTGGCAATCCCCAGTTCGCTGCAAGAATTAATTTTTATAATGTCCATTACAATTCAACACATATTGCTGGCACTAGCGGTGGTAATACAGAGGATATGAGGATAGCTTTAAATTTAATGGAGCAAAATGTGGTGACGCCAGCTGTTATGATAACTCATATTGGAGGATTAAACGCAGTGGCAGATACTATTATAAATCTTCCTCAAATTCCGGGCGGAAAAAAATTAATTTATACCAACATAAAGCTGGATCTGACAGCATTAGAAGATTTTAAGAATTTGCAGAATAGAAATCCACTATTTAAAGAGATTTACCGTATTACAAAAAAAAATAGAGGACTCTGGTCTTTAGAAGCAGAGGAATATTTATTGGCAAATGCTGAAAAAATATAATTAAGGAGTATAAGGTGGTTACACCAGTAATAATCCCCAGGTTGGGGAATACTGTTGAATCCTGTATTATCGGATCCTGGGGAAAAAAAGAGGGTGAAAAGATAAAAAAGGGTGATACACTTCTTGAAATTGAGACTGATAAAACTACTTTTGAAGTGGAGGCTCCTGCTGACGGTATTCTCCTGGGGGCCTTTTTTAAAGAGGGAGATATAGTTCCTGTACTGGCCAATATTGCTGTGATTGGGGATAAAGGTGAAGAATTTGAATCCTACAGACCTAAACCTGAAGAAGCAAAAAAGGAGCTCTCTGAACAACCGGTTAAAGAAAAAGATGAAGAAGAAAAAGAAATACCTAGGGTTGAAAAAGAAACTACAGTAGACCAGCAAGCAGTTAGAGAAGAGGACTGGACATCCGGGGGGATCAGTCCAAGGGCAAAACAATTTGCGATGGCACATAATGTTAATCTGGATAAGATTGCAGGTAGTGGTCCGCATGGCAGAACACTGGAAAGGGATGTGATCAAATATTTCCATACTACTCCCCGATCCTCAAGTCTGGCAGGGAAATTACTGAATGAAGGCTGGACACACAAGAACACATACAGCGGTATAGGTGGCATGATTATAAGGAAAGATCTGAGGCAGCCAGGTAAAAAGTTATCCACTATCCGTACTACAATTGCTAAGCATATGCATTCTTCTCTTATGGGAACTGCACAGTATACAATTACTATCTCTGCCCGGGCTGATGCTATATTATCCCTGCGGAAAAAGATTAAAGGTATGACGGTTGAGCATTTACTACCTGATATAACCATAAACGATATGGTTATGTATGCTGTTATTTATACACTCGTTTCTTATCCTGAATTTAATGCTGAATTTATTGACGGTAAAGTGTACCAGTATGAAGATATCAATTTAGCCTTTGCATGTGATACACCCAGGGGACTAATGGTGCCAGTTATCAGGAGTGCACAGAAACTCTCTTTAAGAGAACTTTCCCTGGCTGTTGAAAAGTTGTCAAATGAAGCAATCTCGGGAAATATAGCTCCTGATGATTTGACGGGGGGTACCATTACAACCACAAATATAGGTAGTATGGGTATTGAATATTTTACGCCGATTCTTAATACTCCACAGGTTGCTGTTTTAGGAATATGTAATATAGATTTAAAACCGGTTAAAATTGGTAAAGATGTGCAATTTATTGAACATATAAAACTTTGTTTAACCGTAGATCACCAGGTGATTGATGGCGCACTAGCTGCAAGGTTTTTGAGAGCTTTAAAAGATAATATCGAAAACTTCATAAATATTGCTGGATTAAATATTTAAGAATGACAGGAGGTATTATGTACGATTTGATTATATTAGGTGCTGGTCCTGGAGGATATGAAGCAGCATCACATGCAGGAGAAATGGGTAAAAAAGTAGCCTTAATTGAAAAGGAATATATCGGGGGAGTGTGTCTGAATACAGGTTGTATTCCTACAAAAACATTGCTTCATTCTGCAAAGACACTGCAGTTATGCAGAGAAGCAGAAAATTATGGCATAAAGACAGGAAAGCTGGAAATAGATTATGGGCATATCCGGAAGCGTAAAAAGGAGGTTATCGCTCTACTGACAAAAGGTGTAGAAGGTAAATTAAAGCGAAGTGGTGTGGAAATGATATGGGGTGAAGGACGCCTTACAGCGAAAAATATCGTGACTGTTAATAAAAAAGATTATGAGACAAAAAATATACTGATTGCTACAGGCTCCAGTCCGGCTGTGCCTCCTATTAAAGGTATCGATTCTTCTAAGGTATTAGATTCGACAGCTATTTTGGAGCTGAATAAAATTCCAGAATCAATAGCTATTGTAGGTGCAGGAGCAATAGGGCTGGAATTTGCATATTTCTTTAATAAAATGGGAACAGAAGTAAAAATAATTGAAATGCTTCCTCATATTGCTTATCAAATTGACACAGAGATATCTTCATATTTACTTAAAAGTCTTGAAAATGAAGGTATTGATTTTGCCCTTGCTAGCAAAGTTACTAAGATTGATAAAAATGGGATTTCATACACACGTGAAAATGGAAAGACTGAAATGATGCAAAGTGAGTTTGTTCTAAATGCCACTGGCAGGAAGCCCAACCTGGAAAATATCGGATTGGATGAGATCGGGGTACTTTACGACGCTGAGGGAATTAAAACAGACCTGCAAGGAAAGACTAATGTTTCTGGCATCTGGGCATGCGGGGATGTTACAGGCAGATGCTTGTTAGCCCATGCAGCTACCAGGGAAGGTATTGTAGCAGTGAATAATATGTTTGAGAAAAGAGATATTATGCGGTATAAGGCAATTCCAAGTGTTATTTATACCAATCCTGAGGTTGCATCTGTAGGAATGACAGAACAAATGCTGCAACAAGAAGAAATTGGTTATAAAAAAAATATATTGTCATTAAATATATCAGGTCGCTTTGTAGCTGAAAACGGAAAAAAAGTAGGGTATGTGAAAGTACTTACAGGAAGCCAGTACAATGAAATTTTGGGTATCCATATAATTGGAGAGGCAGCCAGTGAGATGATTTATGGGATGGCTGCTTTCATAGAGATGGAAATGAGAGTAGATGATATTCGGGAAATAGTTTTCCCTCACCCAACGGTCTCGGAAGCTATAAAAGAGGCAATTTGCCAAATAAAATAAAGGGAGGTAATGCTGTAAAAATGACGAAATCTATTGAAATAATACCTGAGATTGTTTTTGCGAAAGATAAAATTGAGTTTAAACCTATAGAAATAAATGCTTATAATAAATCAATTGAGGAAGAGAAAAAGCTATTTTTAAAAGATGATTTTAAAGCTATCTATCATGATATGTGTGTTTTGCGGGAATTTGAAACAATTCTGGATAAAATAAAAAAAGAGGGTGCATACAAAGGAATTAAATACAATCACAAAGGTCCCGCTCATCTTTCGATTGGCCAGGAGTCAGCGGCTGTAGGTCAGGCATTCACTCTGGATGTATCCGATCATATTTATGGTTCACATAGAAGTCACAGCGAAGTTCTAGCAAAGGGGCTATCTGCCATCAGGAAACTGAGCGATGAGGCGCTGATGGATATTATGAAGAGCTATATGGATGGTTTAATACTGAAGGTAGTGGGGAAAAACCACCAGGGCAGTTGTAAGGAACTGGCTAGAAAATTTTTAATCTATGGCACTTATGCAGAAAATTTTGCCCGGAAGACAGGTTTGAATAAAGGATTAGGCGGTTCTATGCACGTCTTTTTTCCTCCCTTTGGTATTTATCCTAACAATGCGATTGTAGGTGGTTCCGGGTCCATCGGTCCGGGGGCTGCTTTATATAAACGGATTAACCGTACTGGCGGTATTGTGATTATCAATATTGGCGATGGTTCTTTTGGCTGTGGTCCTGTGTGGGAAGGAATTTGCTTTGCTACTATGGATCAATACCGGACCCTCTGGGATAAAAATCTGGGCGGAGGCTTACCTCTTATTTTTAACTGTATGAACAATCATTATGGAATGGGTGGTCAGACAAGCGGTGAAACTATGGGATTCAAAATACTAGCCCGGCTGGGAGCTGGTATTAATCCTGACGAGATGCATGCAGAAAGAGTCAATGGGTATGATCCCCTGGCTGTAATTGATGCTATAAAAAGGAAAAGAGAAATTTTAAACCAAGGTCTGGGACCTGTTCTACTAGATACTGTAACCTACCGTATCAGCGGTCATTCACCGTCAGATGCTTCAAGTTACAGGACTAAAGAGGAAATAGAAAGATGGGGAAAGGCAAATGCTATTAAGAATTTTAGTAATAAAATGGTTTCAAACCATATCCTAACTGAAGGTGAGCTGGAAGAAATAAAATCGGTCGTGGACGATATGGTGTTTGAAATGTTTAAGCTGGCAGTTGATCTTGAAATTTCCCCCCGTATGGATACTCAATCAGAATATATTGGGACGATTATGTTTTCCAATAAAAAAGTGGAGCGCTTTAGCGAAAGAGCCCCGGAAGTGAATCATCCTCTGGAGGAAAACCCAAGAGTTGTGCAGATCCGTAGTAAAGTACGGAAAGGATTTGATGAAAACGGGAACCCGGTCCCTAGAATGAAAGCTTTTAACTTTAGGGATGGAGTTTTTGAGGCTATGATGCACCGCTTCTATATTGATCCTACTATGATTGCTTTTGGTGAAGAGAACCGGGATTGGGGAGGTGCATTTGCTGTGTACCGTGGTATGACAGAGGCTTTACCTTATCACCGCCTTTTTAATACTCCTATTTCTGAAGCAGGGATTGTAGGAGCTGCTGTAGGCTACGGGTTAGAAGGGGGACGTGTTGTCTGTGAACTTATGTACTGTGATTTTTTAGGGCGCGCAGGTGATGAGATATTCAATCAGCTGTCAAAATGGCAGTGCATGTCTGCTGGCATTTTAAGAATGCCGGTAGTGGTTAGAATTTCCATTGGAGCAAAATATGGAGCTCAGCACTCTCAGGACTGGTCATCTATAGTAAACCATATTCCTGGTCTTAAAGTTGTTTATCCTGTAACTCCTTATGATGCAAAGGGGCTTATGAATAAGGCACTTTCAGAATGTGATCCGGTAATTTTCTTTGAAAGCCAAAAAATATATGATTACCCAGAGCTTTTTAATGAAGGTGGAGTCCCTGAAGGCTATTACGAAGTAAATTTTGGTGAACCTGCTGTACGGAAAAGAGGCAGGGATATTACCATACTTTCTTCCGGCCCATTTCTTTATACAGCTCTTGAGGCTGCAGAAATCCTGGAAAAGGACTATAAAATAAGTGTTGAAGTCATTGACTTGAGGAGTATTGTCCCATTAAACTATGATATAATTTTAGAATCTGTTAAGAAGACTGGTAAGATTCTGTTGGGTTCGGAAGCCGTGGAAAGAGGTTCTTTTATACACAACGTGGCTTCTAATGTTACCAGGCTTGCCTTTGACTTACTGGATGCTCCTCCTGTAGTTATAGGTTCCAGGAATTGGATTACCCCTGCTCCAGAGCTCGAGGATATTTTTTTCCCTCAGAAAGAGTGGATACTGGACGCTATTCATGAAAATATCATACCCCTGGCTGGTTATACTGTAAAGACGAATCAGAGCGCAGGCGAGGTAAATCGCAGGTATAGATTCGGTATATAATTTATTTAACTTGAAATAATAAAAATATGAGTATAAAAGAACTAGTTGAAATTTCTCGCTTTTACGGAAAAGACTCAGGCTTTTTGCTGGCAGGTGGTGGTAACACATCTTTTAAAGATGAAAGTTACATTTACGTTAAAGCTTCAGGATTTAAGCTGGCCTCAATTGAAGAAGATGGGTTCGTAAAACTGGACAGGAATGCTTTAAATCAGATATGGAAAAAAAAGTATCCGGTTGATGTTGGTTTAAGAGAGAAGCAAGCCTTACAAGATCTTATGAATTCACGTGCCAGTGGGGAAACCAAACGCCCAAGCGTAGAATCACTGCTGCACGCTATATTGCCCCAGAAATATGTTGTCCATACTCATCCGGCTATGGTTAACGGATTAACATGCAGTAAAAACGGTCGCTATATAGCAGAACAATTATTCCATACCCGGTGCATATGGGTTCCTTCTGTAAATCCTGGATATATCCTGGCAAAAGTAATTAAAACCCAACTGGTAGAACATAAGAAAAAATACAGGTTACTGCCTGATATTATCCTCCTTGAAAATCATGGTATGTTTGTAGGGGCTGAAACTATAAGAGAGATTAAAAACATCCATGATTTTATAATAGGAACCTTAAAAAAGCAGATTGTCTATGAGCCTGATTTTTCTTCAGTCCAGGTTAGTAAAGTAGAGATAGAAAAGATATACAACCGTATAAAAAACTATCCTGTCTTTAAAGATGTGTATATCACATTTGAAAATAATATAGAGATCAGCGCCGCTGTTAAAGACAGTGCTTCATTTCAAAAAGTTCGTTATCCCTATATCCCTGATCATCTTGTTTATGCCGGGCCGGAGATGTTATTTATAGAAGATTTAAACAACATTGAACAGGATATAGATCAATACAGGGAAAGAAATGAGTGTTACCCAAAAGTAATAGCTGTCAAAATGACAGGTGTGTTTACACTGGGCGATAAAGAGGAATCTTCACATATTACAATGCTCTTATTTCTTGATGCCTTAAAAATTGCTGTGTACACAGAAAGCTTCGGAGGATATAAGTTTATGGATAAAGAGCAAATTGATTTTATTAAAAACTGGGAGACTGAAGAATTCAGATCAAAGGTTACCAGAAAGTGTTTCTTTTATTGAACCAGTATCTGAATGGAAAAATATTATTGTAAACGTTGACAATTATGCTTTTAATGTAATAAAATAAGTAAACGATAACAAAATTTAAATATTTTACAATAATTATAAAAACTGATAGAGGTAAAGGTTTATAGTTGAAAGTTGACATAAAAACAGTTGCTGATAAAGCAGGGGTATCTACTGCAACTGTATCAAGGGTCTTAAGAGATCACCCTGGAGTTAAAGAAAAAACCAGAAAAAAAGTATTAAAAGCCATAACTGATTTAAACTATGAAGTAAACGCAGTTGCAAGAAGTTTAAGACAAAGAAAAACTTATACTATAGGCATAATTGTTGGAAATGTCCTTTCTCAGTTTTATTCAATTATTGCCAAATCTGTTGAGGATGTAGCACAAAAAAATGGCTATAATATGATTTTATGCAATGGTGATGATGATCCACAAAAAGAATTGAAATATCTTAAAGTATTAAAATCTAACAGGGTAGACGGAATAATTCTTACACCCACAGGTAAAAATGCTGATTATATTAACCAGCTAATTAATACAGATACAAAAATGGTTCTACTTGATAGGTTAATTGATGGTGTAGAATGTGATGCAGTCTTAGTTGACAATGAAACCGGAGCATATAAAGCTGTAAAACATTTAATAGACCAGGGATACAGAAAAATTGCTATAATAACAGGTTATCTTGATAGAACTACCGGAAGGGGAAGACTTAATGGTTATCTAAGGGCATTAAATGAAGCAGGAATACCAAGAGATGATACTCTTATAAAGGTTGGAAACTTTAAAAAAAGAAGTGGAATCGAACTAACAAAAGAAATTCTACAAATGGAAAATAGGCCAGAAGCTATTTTTGTTTCAAATTTAGATATGACATTGGGTACAATAATTACAATTAAAGAGCTTGGACTTAAAATTCCTGAAGATATAGGAATAGTTGGTTTTGATGATTCAGAATGGGCAATGATTTTAGATTCTCCTATTACTGCTATAAGCCAGCCAGCTTATAGTTTAGGTTCAACTTCAGCTAAAATGTTGATTAGCAAAATAGAAAATGAGGAAACAAGAATAGATAATAAGCCGATTATAATGAGTTTAAATACAAATCTTATAATTAGAAATTCCACAAAGAAAAAAACAAAATAATTTTTACATTTACACTTAAAAATAATACGATATAATGTAATCGTTAATAAATGTAAACGATAACGAATATATAAAATAAATTATAATAATTAATCAAATAATAATCAATTTAAACATATGGTAAAGGAAAGTCTATGAAAACCTCCAAAATAGGTATCGTTATGTTAAATGATGAGCGTGAGCATGTCTGGAGTAAAAATAATCATGAAAATAAAGAAGTATTAAATAAATGGGCTAAAATAATAAGAAATGGTTTAAAGAACATAGATGGCTCGGCTCTAGAAGTAATCATAGGTTCTAAAATAATAACATCAATTAGAATTGCTCGAGAAGTAGGAGAAGAATTAGCTAAAGCTAATTGTAAGAGCGTAATAATGTGTTACAACGTTTGGTGTTTTCCTTTTTTTGTATGGCCATTTATAAATTCTCTAGGCAAAGATAAACCCATCCTAAGTTTATCTAATAATAATGGCACGTATCCTGGAAACGTAGGGCTCTTAGCTACTGATGGTGCCCTAAGACAAGCTGGCAAGAGAACTCATAGAATAATAGGTGAAGCAGATGATTCCAAAACTCAAAAAAAAATTTTTGATTGGATAAGAGCATCTCAAGCATTAACTAACATTCAAAATGAAGTGTATGGTCTATATGGTGGTCATTCAATGGGAATGGAAACAGGATTTTTTCATCTCGTTCCTACCATAAAAACAATTGGAACCACATGCTATCAAATTGACCAGCTCTGGCTGGAGAAGAAAATGGATGAAATAGATAAAGGTGATGTTGAAAAAGGACTGAAATGGTTTGAAGAATTATTGGGAGAACGTATTAAATATGACGGCAAAATATTAACTCCTGATACATTAAAAACTCAGATAAAGCTTTATTTAGCTATGAAAAAGGTAAATGATGAATATGGGTTTGATTTTTGTGGACTTAAAGGCCAAAGGGAACTAACAGAGTATATATGCCTTGGTGATATAGCCGAGATGCTTCTAAATGATCCTTATGACTGGAATGGAAAAAAAGAACCTACTGTTTGTGCAACTGAAGCAGATGCATATGCTGCAGTAACAATGCAGCTACTTAAATACATATCAGGAGGGCTACCAATTCTGTTTATGGATGTAAGACTTTATCATCCTGATAAAGACATCTGGGACTTTTGTAACTCCGGAAATCATTCAAGCTGGTATGCATCTCAAAGTTTTGATCCAGCAGAAAACTTTAAAAAAATAACTTTCCATCCAGCACTTGATTTTTACTTTAAAGCGGGTGGAGCATCTGTTGAATTTGATGCTGCTTCTGGACAGATGACCTTTGCTAGGCTGGGGTTGTGGGAAGACAAACCTTATATGGTTATAGTTAGAGGTGAAAGCCTTAACCTACAAGCTGAAGAGAGAAAAAAGATAAATGATCAAACCGATCCAACCTGGCCACATGTTCATGCAAGGCTAAATTGTAGTTTTGATGAGTTTATAAATGTATTTCCATGCAACCACATACTTGGTGTAGCAGGAAATTATTTAGATTCTCTTATTTATCTTTGTGAGATATCAGGTATTACACCTATAGTTTTAGGAAAAGATAAAAAGAATAGAATAAAATCTATATGGGAATATTTTTAGTATATTTTCAATTTTTGATGGTATTCCACCAGAAAATTTCGTGACTATGGTAAATGCAGTTAATAAATATGGAAGATATTAAAATATGAGGAGGTGAGAAAAAGATAAAAATATTTTTTTAGTTGTGTAAAACTTCTATTGAGTTGAAATTGTCAAATAGGAAGGGGTGATGGAATATAAAAAAACAAAAAAATGAGATTTGATTGTTTTTGAAATATTGTTTTGGAGAATAAATAAAAATTTACAAACAAATCTCAAAATGTATTTTATCAAATTATTATTAGAAAAGGAGTAAGAAATGAAAAAATTATTATTATGGTCATTAGTAATAATGGTATGTATATCTATGATAGCAACCTTCTCACTAATTGGTTGCAAAAAAGCTGCTCCGGCTGAAGAAGAAGTGGCAGAAGAAGAAGTGGAAGAAAAAGCTGCTCCGGCTGAAGAAGAAGTGGAAGAAAAAATAATGATTATAGCGACAACAATGGCAGGAAATGATGTTGTTTCTGAACAATATGCACTGGCCTTTGAAAAAGCTAATGAAAATCCAAATCTAGAATTTGATTGGGCACCAATCGAATACGCGCAATTACATGATAAAATCGTATTAAATGAAGCAGCAAAAGGCGGAGAGTTTGATTTACACTTTCTAATAACAGATTGGCTTGCTGAACTAATACCAGCTGGATTTTTAACACCTCTTAATGACTATTTAGAGAGTAGCCCAATTGATGGTTGGTCTGAAGATGAATCTCTTTCAACAATAGAAAAATTTGAAAAAGTATTTCCACCAGGTGCTTCAAGACTACAAACCGTAGATGGAAAAATATATGGGATACCTGCCCATGACGGACCAATGAATTTATTTTATAGGACTGACCTGTTTAATGATGAAACAGAAAAAGAAAATTTTGAAGCAGAATATGGATACGAATTAAAAGCACCAGATACATGGGAACAGTTTAAAGATATTGCTGATTTCTTTACCAGGCCAGATGAAAATTTGTGGGGAACTGCCTTTGCAGGAAATGATCCGCAAGCAACACCATATGACTTTGTACAAATAGCTCATAATTATGGTGCAGAGTATTTTAATGCAAACGGAGAACCTAATTTTAATGGTCAGGAATGGATTACCGCTCTGGAATTTCTGGAAACAATGTATGAAGAAAACTCGCCCCCAGGAGCAGAATCGGTAGACATGTTGGGAAGAGCGGACCAGTTCAAAGAAGGAATAGTGGCAATGTACATCGATTGGATGGCATGGGCTGGTTATTTTGAACTCCCCGATATTTCAAAAGTTGTAGGAAACGTAGGTTATACTTTTATGCCTCAGGGCAGTGATAATAGAGATTCACTGGATATTTATTGGATATTTGCGATTTCTGGTTCGTCTCCAAACCCAGATATGGCATGGGAAGTTATGAAGACTTTTGCTTCAATTGAAGGAGATAAGGCAGTAGTAATGGAAACTCAAGGACAGCAAATGCCTGTAAGATATACAACAATGAATGATCCAGATGTAGTTGAAGCATTTCCGTATTATGAATTAATGAAAGAGATCCTAGATGCAGGGTATACCTTTGGGTCCCCATACCATCCTGCAAATGCACAGATCTTTGATCAGTTAAGAATAGCAGTTCAGAGATATCTAGCAGGTGAAGGAGCAGCTGAGGAAATCTTAAATGATGCTAATGCAGCAATTGCTGATGCAATGGCAGAGTTTGAATAGTTTATAAATTAGGTAGTTCATTAATAATCTGTATCAGAGAGATAAAAGCTCTCTGATACAGATTATAACTAATGAGTCTTTAAGATTTATTTACTAGACTCGATTTCCTCAAAAAATAATAATTGGGGTGAACCCTATCGGTTAGACACATTGTTAACTAAAAATAGTTAAGTTAGAATAACTATTATTTCTAAAATAATATGACAAGAATTGAATTACTCAGTAGAGAATAATTAATTAGAAATTTTTATTAATTCTAATTGAATAGGAATGAAAGTTAAAAAGGTGAAAAAATATAAAGAATCATTAGGCAAGTTTTTATTTTTGCTACCGGCACTTCTGTTTATTGTATTGCTAACTCTATACCCCATAATATTTGCTTTATTTAATTCTTTCAGGAAATATAAACTAACCCAATTAAGCTCAGTTAAATTTATTGGATTTAATAATTATATAAAAATTTTAACTGATAGAGTTTTTTTAGAAGCTTTGATTAGAACAATATCCCTAGCAGCAATTCTAGTCATTCTGGAATTGATTATTGGCTTATTTATTGCAATTATTCTTTCCAAAAGTTTTAGAGGTCATGGGCTGGTCAGAAGCATACTAGTATTGCCTATTGCTGCAACACCTGTTGTTGTTGGGCTAACAATGAGATTGATATTTGATACTAGGATTGGTGTAGCAAATTATTTACTCAGCCTAATTAATATTACCGGGCCTTCATGGCTTTTTGATAGATATTGGTCTTTGGTAGCAATAATAATTATGGATGTATGGCAGTGGACTCCATTTCTTGTAATAATTCTTCTTGCTGGGATTTTAAGCCAACCAAAAGAATTAAATGAAGCGGCAATAGTAGATGGGGCAAATACCTTCCAGGTAGCTACAAAAGTAACAATCCCGCTCCTAAAAAGGGTTATGGGTGTGGGTATATTAATTAGAGTAACTGATACATTAAATCTTTTTGACCAGATATGGGTGCTTACAAAAGGCGGTCCCGGGACCGCAACAGAAACAATTACTGTCCATATATATAAAGAAGGATTTAGTTTTTTTAACTTTGGCAGAGCAAATGCAATGTCTTTTATAATGCTCATTATAATGATGGTTTTTGTATTGGTGATTGTAAAGAAAATAAATCTTTTAGGAGAAGAGTAGAGAATGAAAAGTAATAAATTAGTAAAATCTATTATTGTAGTTATTGTAGTAATTTTTCTACTTTTTGAATTATTCCCTATTTTTTGGATATTCTTAAACTCATTCAAAGGTTATCAGGATATCGCTTTTTATCCCCCAAAATTTATTTTTAAACCTACATTGGATAACTATATCAGCCCTAATAAACTTACTCCTGGAGCTTTCAGAAAAGCCGGTTTTGTAAAAGCTATTACAAATTCTGCGATTATCAGTTTTTCCAGTGTATTTATAGCAGTTATTGTTGGATCGATGGCAGCTTTTGCAATAGCCAGGTTAAAAATGGGTGGCCATGGAATGCTTTTGGTAGTTATATCGGCCAGAATGCTACCGGCAATTGTTTTACTACTTCCATTATATCTGATTTACACCAGGCTAAACCTGATTGACACATATGTGAGTTTGATTATCACATATACTACTTTTTTATTGAGTTTTGTAATCTGGCAGATGGTCAGTTTTCTAAAAGGTATCCCAATGGAAATAGAGGAATCAGCAATAGTTGATGGATGTAATTTATGGCAGAGGTATTATAGAATAGTAATGCCACTGGCTGCACCTGGATTAGCCGCAATAGGAATTTTTAGTTTTTTAGGAGCCTGGAATGAATATCTTTATGCTTCAATTCTTACTATTAAAGATATCACGACAGCACCTGTTGCAGCATCACAATTTGTACTAGATAAAATGATTCCCTGGGGTGGATTATCAGCTGCAGCTTCAATTACACTTTTGCCTGCATTTATTGTTATCCTCATAGTCCAAAAGCAAATGGTAGCCGGACTTACAATGGGATCCGTAAAGGGATAAGGTTTATCTCATACATTTTTAAACAAACATATATTTATAAATAGTTAATACTCTGGAAGTAAAAATGAATAATAATATTGAAAACCTAATAAATATTCTAAAAAAAAGGTTAAATAGTATCATAAAATATAGGCATATAGATAAAGTAAAATATTTTGAAGGCTTACTAAAAGAGGATTCAAAAAATAAAATTCTCAATAATAAAGCATGGAAAGATATTAAATTACCCCACCAGATTAATGATAAAACTGAAAGTTGGATAAGTAAAGTTATAAAGGTCCCCAGGGAGATACACGGTATTAAAATTAATGGATCAGAAATGACAATAAATGGTGCCGGGTTTTTAGGGGATCAAATAATAATAGCTAAAGCCGAGTTAATTATTGATAAGAAAGAAGTCTTATCAGAGGAAAACTATATAGATTTAAGATATCAATATCAAATTTCTCCAAATGTTTCACCGGGGGAGGAACATGTATTTAATTTACATATAATAAACAAAAAAGGATTTGGTGATCTTCACTCAAGGATACCTGCTTTTGAAGTGCGTTACAGCTTATTAGAGGATGTCATTTTTGAACTAAAATCATTTATTAATGAATTAGATTTTGGTTTATTTTTGCCGGAAGGGAAAAGAGTTATAGAAAAAGCAATTGACAATATAGAGATCGATAAATTTGAAACCATTTCTTTATATGATGTTTTGAGAGAAATAGAAGAAATAAGAAATAAATTAGTTTCTTTAAAACCTATTGCAAAGAATTTTAAAATACACATGATTGGGCATGCACATATTGATATGACATGGCTGTGGCCCCTTGAAGAAACTTTTAATAATGTCTGCCCTAATACTTTTAATACTGTAAATAAACTTATGGAGGAATACCCTGAATTTAAATTTTCACAGAGCCAGGCATATTTATATGAAAAAATGGAAAATAAATATCCGTATATCTTTCAGAATATTAAAAAAAGAGTTAACGAAGGAAGATGGGATATAACTGCTTCTGCCTGGGTAGAATTTGACCCAACAATGGCATGTGGAGAGTCTATTGTAAGACAAATACTATATGCAAAATTATATATTAAGGAAAAATTTGGATTTGATACAGAAGTTTGTTGGATGCCGGATAATTTTGGGCATCCCTGGACATTGCCTCAGATACTAAAGAAAAGTGGTTTAAATTATTATTATTTTATGAGGTCCAGCAGGAAGGGATTTGACCTATTTTTTTGGGAGAGCCCTGATGGATCCAGAGTAATTGCATTTAACAGTGCATATTTAGGAAACGTTGATTCAAAAACCCTAATACAATTAGCCAAATATAATAAGGCAAATAAAAATGTAGATACCAGCATGTTTGTTTATGGAATTGGCGACCATGGTGGCGGTCCAACAAAAGAAGATATTGAGCTAATAAACAAATTAAATAAAAAAAATGTATATCCAAAGTTAGAATTTAGCACTACTAAAAAATATTTTGAAGATATTAAAAATAACTATAAAAATCTGCCGGTTCTCAAAGATGAACCGGGTATAGGTTTTGATGGCTGCTATACAATACATAGTGACTTAAAGATCCATAATAGAATGTGTGAAAAACTTCTATTGGATGCAGAAAAAATAGGATCTATTTCAGCTATCCTGGGAGGCGAGTATCCGGATTTGGAAGAAAGCTGGAAAAGTACTTTATTTAATCAGTTTCATGATTTATTGCCTGGGAGTTCAATAAAATCTGCTTATGATTACACCAATAAAGAAGCAGAAATAAGTGAAAAAAAAGCATTGGACTCTATAAATAAAAGTATTCTCTATATTTCGAATAACATAAAAACCAAAGATAAGGGAATACCGATCATTGTCTTTAATACATTGGCATGGCAAAGAGATGATGTGGTTAAAATTAATATGTTAGATAAGATCCCTGAAAAAATTGTCATATGTGATGATAATGGGAAAACTTATCCAGCTCAGATAGTAAACGGGCAATTGATATTTATTGCAGAAGAAATACCCGCTTTAGGATATAAGACATTTTATATTTCTAAAGGGGTATATAGCGGTGATTCAATAGTAAAAGATGGGTTAAAATTAGAGAATGAATTCTTCTTAATGGGAATTGATAAAAATTCAGGCACCATATCTTATTTATATGATAAGAAGAATAAAAAAATTGTTATGAGGGATAGAATAGATGAAGGAATTGTACCTGAGAATACTTTTCCTTTTAATTTAGAAGCATCAGAGATGTCTAATTTGAATTTTCCGGTTACTAGAACTTTTACGAATAATTTACTGCAAGTTTTATATGAGGAAAAACACCCAATGCCGGATTCCGTAATAGGACCTATCAGTAAAATAGAGAATCTTTTAAGAGATACAGAGATTGAGATTTTGGCTACAGGATCTGTAATGGGGTCAATAAGGATTAAGAAGAAATTTAACAAATCAATCATTATTCAAGATATTAACCTCTATCGTAAAATTAACAGAATAGACATTGATACTTATATTAATTGGAAAGAAAATTCTGAGCCAAATGCTCCGGATCCTATGCTAAAAGCCAGCTTTACTCCAGTGTTGGGTAAAACAAAAGCTACTTTTGAAATTCCTTTTGGTTCCATAGAAAGAGTAGCAGATGGAAGAGAAGTTCCTGCCTTAAATTGGGTTGATATTTCAGATGAAAACTATGGACTGAGCTTACTTAGTGATACAAAATATGGATTTGATGTAAAGGGAAATACTGTAAGAATAACACTTATTAGAAATAGCAATGAACCAGACCCTGATCCTGATATTGGTGAACAAAGATTTACTTATTCTTTATATCCCCATAACTGTGACTGGAAATATTCAAATACAGTAAAAAGGGGATTAGAGCTAAACCACAAATTTATAACTTCTTATTATATTAGAACTAATAAAAATTGTCTTCCTACCAATCTGCCTCCAAAAAAATCTTTTCTTTTAATTGATAATCCTAATGTAATTTTAACTTGTTTGAAAAAAGCAGAAATGGATAAAAATTTAATATTTAGGGTATATGAAACAATAGGGAAAAAAGTAAAAACTTCTTTGGATTTTGGATTCGATATAATTAATGTAGAAGAGGTAAATCTCTTAGAAGAGAAGATAGAAAGTTCAGATTTTAAACTGAAGGACAATAGATTAACATTTTATATAAGTCCTTATGAAATAAAATCATTTAAAATTATAAGGGGGAAGAAATGATTAATTTGCGAGAAAGATTTTTTTCTATATTAAACGGAAAGATACCAGACAAGCTTCCTTGGTATGGCGATTTAACATACTGGTATACTTCTATGGTAAGATTGAAGCATATTGACAAAAAATATCTTGGTCTAGAAGGAGTTATTAAATTACATAAAGATTTAGGAATTGGGTACTACCAATTAGGGTGTGAAACAAATAAGCCCATTTTTAATAAATGTAAATGTAAAGTTATTTTTAATAGAGATAAAGGATATGAAACTTTTGGTAGAATTCAGTTTAAGGGCTATAAAACAGAAAGAAATAGTAAAAATAACGATATTATAAGAATAATCTCCACTCCCTTGGGGGAACTAAGAGAAGTTTGGAAATATATTCCCCAACAAACCACATGGGCTCTTGAAGAGAAGCTGGTAAAAACAATTTCAGATCTTAAAATATATAAATACTGGATAGAACATACAGATTTTGAAGCTGACTATGATCAAGTAGAAAAAGTAAGGGATGCTGTTGAAAATCAGGGTTTTACGATGGCCTGGTACCCTAAGAGTCCCTTAATGCAAATGATTACTGAAGATATTGGAATCGCTAATACGGTAAATTTTTGGATGGATAACATAAAACTTTTTGAAGATTTAATTAAAGTACTTGAATTAAGGTGTAAGAAAGAGGCAGATATAGCTCTTAAGTCATGTGCAGAGGTTTTAATGTTACCTGAAAATTTTTCCTCTGATCTTGTGGGAAAAAACTTTTTTGATAAATATCTAAAATCCTATTATGAAGATTTAAATAAAAGAACTAAAGCATCAGGCAAATATTCGGCAAATCATTTGGATGGATATTTAAAAGGGTTGCTTAAAGAAGTTACATTAACAGGTTTTTCAATGATTGATGCTATGACTCCAAAACCTGTTGGCGATTTATCAATACATGAATTTAAAGATTGTGTAGGAAGAGATGTGGTGATGTTGGGTGGCATACCGGGCAGTTACTTTACTCCAGAAGCCAGTAATAATGAATTCATTAGACATGTTAAAGAAGTAATAAAAGTTATGACTTCCGAACCTAGATATATACTAGGAATAGCAGACCAAATACCACCAAATGGGATAATAGATAGAGTAAAAAAAGTCAGTGAGCTTGTAGAAGAATATGGTAGTTATTAATTTTATAAATTAATATTAAATTTTATTAAAAAACTGGAAGGAGTTATTTAATGAACCATAGAGAAAGAGTATTGGATGTTTTAAATGGTAAGATACCTGATAAAGTTCCTAAGGGTGATGTACTTTTCCACCCTAAGACTATTGATGAAGCTTTAGGGCTTAAAATAAGAAATGAATATAAAAATCCAGCTGCTTCAATGGCATTTGAAGATATGACAATGGAAGAATTCGAAAAACAAAAAAGATTTAGGGAACTGATAAATTGTGATCTGATACTAATATGGCCTAATCTTTGTTCAGATGAATCTAGTAAAAGAACCAATAGTAAAACTGGTAAAGAAACCGTCAAAGATATATTTGGTAATATATATACAATTTATGAAAATAGTTTTAAATTAGACCATGTAATTAAAGACCCAAAGGATATGGACAAATACGAACATCCAGATGTTAATAATATTAGCTATAAGAACGTTGAATTATGGCATAAAAATACAGATTTTTGTGTTTTTGCTATGGTTGACAGTGCAAATTCTGGAGTCTGGTATAATTTGACCGGATTTGAGAATTATATGATCTGGTTTTATAAAGAAAGAGAAAGGTTGTTTAATTTAATGAAGAAACATGTATCTTTTAACATAGAATTAGCTAAAAAATTCTATAAACATGGTATTGATGCAGTGTTTATTGCAGATGACTTTGCGTCAAATTATGGAACATTTATAAGACCACAGGACATGAAAGAATATTATTTCCCTTTACTTAAATGGCAAGTAAGTGAAATAAAAAAAAGTTTAGGAGTTCCAGTAGTGCTTCATTCGGATGGTAATTTAAACGAGGTTATGGATTTGATAATTGAAACTGGTGTAGATGCTATAATGTCCCTTCAACCAAATTGTGGAATGGATATAAAGTATCTTAAAGAAAAATATGGAAAAAAAATTACTTTATGGGGAAATATAAACATTAGTGAATTATTAGAATCTGGAACTCCTGAGGAGATTAAGACCGTAGTAAAAGAAACAATAAGAATAGCTGCTCCTGGAGGGAGATACATTTTGTCTACTTCTAATGCGCCATCACTTCCTTCCATACCTACAAAAAATATTTTGGCAATGTATGAAGCAGGTGAAGAATATGGTTACTACCCAATTAATTATGAAATAAAGTCTGAATTATACAGAAAATATATTAAAAAACGTACTTGATTTAACTAAAAGATGAAGCGTAATAAATTTAAAAAAATGGATAATAATTTTTTTCAAAGTAAAAGTATAAAAATTAATAATCCTAAGATTGGTGTAATTTTAGCTTCTCATTTAAGGGAACCTTCTAATTTTTCACTTAAACTATTAAAAAAAGGTCTTATTCTTTTAAAAGAAAAAAAATTAGAAGTGCATTTTAATGATAAGCCTCTAATATTAGATTCAGAAATAAGAAGTGAAATTAATAAATTTAAAAAAATAGATGTCGATGTCTTTCTAATTGTACCTGGCAACTGGATAGAACCACCAGTGTTGAGTCACCCTTTGGAAGAAATAAGAGATGAAAATATTATTCTATTAGGATTCCCTGAGAGTCTTAAACTTATAAAAGAAGGCCATTTTTTAGGCTCTAATTCTGCATTTACAGTTTTAAGGAACTCGTTAAGCCAAATGGGTTTTAAATTTATATCAATCCAAAAGTTTCCTTACGATACTGAAGCTGTAAATGAAATTGCTGATTTTTCTAGAGCATCTCTTGTTTCAAATAAAATGAGAAGAATAAAAATTGGACTTATAGGTTATTGTTCTATGGGGATATATACTACATGTTTTGATCAACAAAAAATAAGAAAAGTATTTGGCACGGAAATCGATTGTTCTGCTGATACTTATATCCTTTATGAAAAAATGAAGATGCATAAAAAAGATAAAATAATAACAATAAAAAACAACCTTAAAGAAAGATGTAAAATAAGTGATTCAATAATTAAAAATGGTTCGCTTGAGAAATCTTTAAGAATGTATATTGCTTTAAAAGAGATGATAAGCAAATCAAATTGGGAAGGTGTGACTGTTAAATGCCAACATGAATTATCCACTTACCTTAAATGCACGGCCTGCTTGCCTCTTTCTATGCTTACTGATGAAGGAATTATGTGTACAGACGAAGGTGATGTTCATGCTTTGCTAACAATGATTATAATGAAATACTTAGCGGAAGATAGCAGCCCACTGTATTTTGGAGATATGTATAAACTTGATGAAGGAGGATTTTTATTATCGCATTGTGGTTTGAGTCCTCACAGCTGTGCTGAAGAAGGTTCAACGATTTCTCTACTGGCACAGGACCCAAGAATTAGTAAAGATGGGAAAAATACTGGTGGTGTTATCTCATCGTATAAATTTAAGGAAGGTCCAGTTACAATTGGTAGGATAGAGAATGACAGAAAAGGCACTTATTACTTTCATTTTAGCAAAGGTTATATACGACCTGAAATTTCAGCATATAATAATTTTTCCACTGCATTTTTTACAACAAAATCAGGTGACCAGATGTTTGCATCTAATCAATTAGCAAATCATTATGTATTTATTTACGAAGATATAAAGAATAGAATATTAGAATTTTGCAAAATAAACAATTTAAGAGCTATTACTAATAATAATTAATATTTTAAAAAGGAGTTATTCTTAAAATGTCAGGAATTAATTTAAGGTTAAAGAAACTATTTAAAGATAAAAGAAATCTTGTTATATCTGCACTAGATCACGTTATGGAATACGGTTTTCAACCTGGAATTGAAGATGATATAGAGACTTTAGAAAAGTGTGCTTCAACAGATGCTATTCTTTTATCTCGTTTTATGCTAAAGAGAAATTGGGAGTTTTTTTCTCAAAAATATTCTCCTACACCTATAGTTAGAATAAATTGGTCTTCATCATTTTATTACCCTTTAGATTATAGAGAAGGCAATACAGTTATTGCTACTAATGTCGAAGAGGCGGTAGCTGCTGGAGCTGAAATAATTATTTGTTCGCTTTTCTTAGAAGATGAAAATGAAAAAAGGGAAGCAAACAATGTAAAAGTTTTTTCTGAAGTAGTAAGGCAGAAAGAAAAATTAGGTATCCCTCTTATTGGTGAATGCTATGTAGTAGAACATAAAGAAAAGACAGAAGAAGAGGTACACCATAAAGTAAAGAGAGTTTCAAGAGTAATGGTAGAACTTGGTGCAGATCTCATCAAGACCTTTTATACTGGATATAGATTTAATGAAATTGTTGAAAATACACAAGTTCCAATTTTTACTATAGGCGCTGAAAAATTGAAAACTGATTTGGAGGTTTTAGAAAAAGCGTATAATAGCATTTTAAAGGGAGCAAGAGGAGTTATATTTGGGCGAAACATATTTATGGCTAGCAATCCTGCTAAAATAGTTAAAGCTTTAAATGAAGTAATAAATAATAATGCTAGTCCCGAAGATGCTGCTAAAAAATATGATTTGTTGTAAAACAATTTAATCAAAGGATTGATTTGGATAAAAAATATTTTATGGGAATTGATATTGGTACATCAAATATTAAAGGCTCAGTTTTTTCTACAGAAGGTGAGTATTTAGAAAATTATAGTATTTCATATAATAGTTATTTTCCTTTGGAGAATTACTATGAACAAGACCCAGACGATTGGGTTAATGGCTCACTAAAAATTATAGAGAAACTTCTTAATAAAATCCCAGTAATAAAAAATTTTGATGCTCTGGCTTTATCCACTCAAGGCGGTACATTTGTCCCAGTCGACGTTAATTTTGATCCACTGTATAGAGCTATTACTTGGCAGGATAGGAGAGCTGCAGACTTATTATATAAAAATAGAAAAATTCGTAATAAAAATATATTTTTTTATAATAGAACTGGATGGAGACTTGATTCAAATATTTCGATTCTTCCCCTTTACTGGTTGAAAGAAAATAAAAAACATATATTCGAAAAAATTCATAAAATCTTATTTGTAAATGATTATGTTCAAAATAAATTATGTAACAATGGTTATCAGGATCCCTCAAATGCTTCGATCACGCTTTTTTTCAATATAATTAATGGGATTTGGGATAAAGATATCTTGTCATTGTTTGATTTCGATGTGGACAGATTTTCCAAAATAAAAAATTCAGGAGAATTAGTTGGATATCTTAATGAAAATATATGTGAAAGTTTAAGAATACAAGACAAGGTCAAAGTCTATAACGGTGGTCATGATCAATACTGTACAGCTCTAGGTGCCGGCATATTAAATGAAGAGGGAATACTTTTGTCTACAGGTACCGCTTGGGTAATTTTTAAAATGCTTGATAAGCCATTATTGGATTCTAAGTTCTTCTTTGCAATAGGTAGAAATATTATTATAGGTAAATTTGGGCTAATTTATACTATTCCTGCTGCCGGGGCATCTATAAAATGGTTTGCATCTAATGTTATGGATATAAATAAAGAGAGCGAGATGTTTGAATTAATAGATAAAAATTCAATTGAATTTCTTAATCTGAGAAATAAAATAATTTTCTACCCTTATTTAACAGGGGCTTTTGGGCCTGATTTTGATACAAATAAAAGATCATCCTTCCATAATATAGATATAAGCCATAATAATTTGGATCTAGTAAAAGCCATAATGGAAGGAGTCGGATTCCAGCTGAAAAAAATACTAATGGTATTACAGAAGAAAGGTATTAAATCTCCTAGATTAAAAATGGTTGGTGGCGGAACTAATAGTAAGGTTTGGCCCCAGATAATTTCTGATATCATCGGTAAAGAAATATATATTTCTAGAGATAAAGATGTAGCATGTCGAGGCGCTTCAATGATAGCCGCAGTAGGAGCTGGATATTTTAAAAATTATAATGAAGCATTTGATAAGATAGGGTGTAAATTTATTACCGTAAGACCGAGAAGAGAATTTATAAATTTTTATAATAAAAAATTTATAAATTTTATCAGAAAATTTAATAGTCAAGATATCATTAGGTCATGATAAAGAATTTTAATTATTACATAAAGGATAAAAAAATTTTTGATAATTTTATAAACTTATTACCACGAAAATTTTTTGATTTTCATGTTCACTTGTGGGAAAAAAGTCAAATAGTCCAATCTGTATCAACAGAAAGAAAAAAAACTCAGCCATTATTAGACACGAACACTTTTAATGAATTTACATATAATGAATTCAAAAAAATTACTAGGGTGTTATTTGAGGGAATCCATTACAGTGGGCTATTTTTTGGTGCACCATTAAGTGAGGTTGATATTATGAAGTCAAATAAAATGATAGAAAAAATTATCAGTAATGAAAAAACAAATGGACTATTTATTCCCAGGCCTAGTGATAATTATTTATATTTGATAAACAATATTAAAAGAGGAAAATTTGTAGGATTTAAACCATATCCAGACTTGGCTAATAGAGATGACCCAAAGTGGGTAAGTATTAAAGATTTCTTAACAGAAGAACATTTAAATATAGCTAATAATTTTGGATTAATTATTTTGCTTCATATTCCAAAACCCGGAAGATTGAATGACAATCAAAATATAAATGAAATTAAAGATATAGCGTTATCTTTTCCTAATATAAAATTGGTTTTAGCTCATACAGGAAGATCTTATTGTTTGGCAGATATCAAAAAAAATATAAAGAAAATATCAGTATTAAGAAATGTTTATGTGGATACAGCAATGATAAATAATTGGGAAGTAGTTGAGATATTACTGAAAGAACTTGGACCAGAAAAAATACTTTATGGTTCTGACTTACCAATTTCAGCACTAAGAGGAAAAAACATCTGTATAAATGATAAGCATTATTTCATTACCTCTCATCCTCATCCCTGGAGTTTATCTAAGGAGGGACTAAAAATATCAGATTTTACCTTTTTCTTATATGAGGAAATAAGAGAAATATTAAAAGCGATATCCAAATTAAAGTTAGACCATGCTGCAATTAAAAATATTTTTTATAAAAATGCTATAAACTTATTAAATAATATAAATATTAGACAAGAGGCATTGATATGATCTTTTATTCAAACCAAAATTAAATAAGAATTTTGAAATTATACTAACTACCCCTAATAATGAAGACAAGGTGGTAGTTTTTAGAAAATAAAATTAGTAGTACCTGATAATCTGATAATAATAGTGTCTAATAATTAATAAACATATTTAAATAAATACAAATATAAAGGGTTAAAGAAAGGAAAATGATGGAAAATATTTTAAATTTAATAAAGAAAACTACACCAGAAGATTTAAATGCACTCGTAATTCCGCCAAGTTACTGGGGTTATCCCGAAAAACGAGTTTCAAAACTTTTGGAGGATTCTGTCAATGAGATAAAAAAATATGGGGTAAGAGTAAATGTTCTAAAGCCTGTAATTACTTTTAAAGATGCTAAAGACATAAAGATAAAAGGTGTTGCCAGCAATTATGATTTTGTAGTTCTATTGGTTATGACCTGGACAGAAGCTGCAGATATGTTCTACTTTATTAAAGATTTCTTAAATAAGCCAGTTCTTTTATGGGGTCATACTATGTGGGAAGAAAAAGACACAGACGAGTTCTGGGATCTAGGTGCCTTTGCAGGTGTTGGTGTGGTCAAAAAAACTTTAAAAGACTTTGGAGCAAATTTTAAGTTTATATATGGAATGCCAGGAGAAAATAGTATTAAAGCCGGATTGGATTTATTTATTCCTGCGGTCAAAGCAATAAAAAAATTGAATTTTTCTAGAATTGGTCTTTTGGGAGCCCCATCTATGGGAATGTATACAGCATGGCAGGATCCTTTGATTTTGGAAAAAGTGTTGGGGCCCAATGTAAACCAAATTGATCAGTATCTATTAATTGAAAAAGTGGAAAAAATTAAGGATAAAGATATAGATCCAAAAATAGTCGATAATTTGAGAAAAAAGTGGATAATCGACAACAATATCGGTGATGAACTCCTTATTAAAAATTTAAAGTTTGTATTGTCCTTGATTGATATGATAAATGAAAATTACTGGGATGGATTTACTATAAAATGTCAATACGAGCTTTCTACTCATTATAATTTTACCCCATGTCTTCCTTTATCCATTTTTGCTGATGTTATTCCATGTTCATGTGAAGGCGATTTGCCTCTTATTACTACTCAAATATTATTCAATTCTATAGCAGAGTCACCAGTTACTTATTGCGATGTCCATAATATTACAGAAAATTCCCTATATTTAGCTGCATGCGGCTTTTCTCCTCTGAGCTTAATAAAGAATAAACCAAATATTGCAAGACATAGCACATTGTTTAAAGGTCTTCTAAATAAGGAAGATTATATTGAAGGAAAAGTGACAGTGGGCAGGTTATTTGTTGACCATGATGGTAAAGCATATTTTCATCTGGCGAGAGGGGAGGCAAGGACTGTAAAAAAACAGTTCAGAGAGATGGGTTGTTCGCTTTATCCAAGTATGGAAGTGTTTGTAAAAGATGCTGACGCATTTGCCCAAAATCTCGCTAGCCAGCATTATGCTATTGTTTTTAAAGATATATATAAAGAAGTGATGGAATTTTGTAAGTTAAAAGGGGTAGTTGTTTTATAAATTATGCTTGTTTTTGAATAAGTTTTTAATATTAATTTAATGAATTTAACTTTATTAATTTATCAAAAAAGTGATTTACTATTAAAACTAAAATGAAAACAAATAAATTTCATAATAATGACGGATACAAAAATTGCTATCTTATGGGTATTGATCTAGGGACCTCAACCCTAAAAGTCGGTATTTATGATATTAATGGCAATGAAATAGCAATACAATCTATTGAATATAAATTATCATATCCTGGGAAAGACTTAGTTGAAAATGACGTTGAAAAATATTGGAATACTATATGCAATCTGATAAAAAAGACATTAACAAAAATTAACAATCCAAAAAAAATATTAGCTATCTCTCTTTCTAGTCAGGGTGAAACTATTATCCCAATCGACTCTAAGGGAAGACCACTTAGACCAGCCATAGTATGGCTTGACAGTCGTTCCGAAAAAGAAGCTGATGATATATCAAAAGCATTTAATCCAGAAGAAATGTTTTATATAACTGGGCAACCTTCAGTTGATACTTCTTGGCCAGCGACACGCATAAAATGGTTCAAGGAAAATGAACCAGAAATATTTGATAAAGCTTATAAATTTCTATTGCTTGAGGATTATATAACTTTTAAATTCACAGGAAAAATCTTTGGAGAAAATACTGTTTATAATTCTACTTATTATTACGATATTATTAAACTAGATTATTATGAACCAATATTGGAGTATCTTAAAATTGATAGAAAGAGATTACCCGAAGTGGTTACTCCCGGTACTTTAATCGGCAATATTTCTGAAGAGGCAAGCAATGAGACTAATCTAGATAAAAATACCAAATTTATTATGGGTGCAATGGATCAATTAGCTGGAGCAATTGGGGCTGGAAATATTAAAACAGGAACAGTTACAGAAACTACAGGAACAGCATTTGCTATGGTAGTCTCTTTAGATAAACCTGTCTTTGATAGAGTTAGTAAAATTCCGTGTTATATACATGTAGTTAAAGACAAATACTGCTTAATGCCATATAGTATAACAGGTGGAATGGTTCTAAAATGGTTTAAAGACAATTTTTTTATTACAACAGAAAAAATTAAAAGTAATAGAAGTATTTATGACTTGATGACTGATGAGGCATCAGGTATTAAGCCCGGATGCGAAGGTTTGATAATGCTTCCTCATTTATCTGGAGCATATATTCCAGAAAACAATCCAAAAGCTAGAGGAGTGTATTTTGGGATAGGCATAAACCATTCAAGGTCACATTTCGTACGGGCGATATTGGAGTCAATAGGATTTATAATGAGAAGTGATATTGAGTTATTTACAAAAATGAAAATTAAAATAGATAAAATTGTTTCTTTGGGCGGTGGTGCTAAAAGTAAACTTTGGAACCAGATTAAATCAGATATATGTAATATTGAAGTTAATGTTCCAAAGTATACTGAAACAGCACTCTTAGGTGCATCTGTTATAGCCGGGGTAGGTATTGGAATTTACCCTGATTTTGAGACAGCTACAAAAAATATAATAAAAATTAAAGAAAAATATACACCTAACAAAGATAACATTGGAATTTATAATGAGACTTATAAAAAATATAAAAAATTATATGATAGTCTTAAGCATCTATTTTAAATCAGGCTAAAAATCAAAAAATCAAAAGGATTGCTATGAAGATTTTCGGAAAAGAAATTAGCAAAAAAGATATATTAAAGCGAATTGGTGATATTACTCAACTAGGAGAAATTAAATATTATAAATTCATAGATGGGGTTAGTAGAGGAGTTAGAGGTATAGACATCAAAAGCCCCTGTGGTTTAGATATGACCGTTCTTCCAGATAGAGGGATGGATATATCTTATCTGGCCTATAAATCGATTCCTATTAGCTGGAAATCAGCAACAAAGGAAACCTCACCTGTATATTATGAAAGTAGGGGAGAAGAGTGGCTTAGAACTTTTTATGCTGGTTTATTGACTACTTGTGGTCTCACTTACATGGGAGATCCGTGTATTGATGAAGGTGAAGAATTGGGCACTCATGGAAGAATATCTAATATAAGCGCAGAACACATATTTATGGACGGATATTGGGATAATGATATTTATGTCATGGTAATAAAAGGTAAAGTCAGGGAAGCTAAAGTATTTGGCGATAAAATACAACTTGAAAGAAAAATAACAACCTGGATGGATACGCCAAAAATAGTGGTTGAAGATATTATAGAAAACATTGGATTTAATAGATCTCCCCTTATGGTATTATATCACGTGAATATTGGTTACCCTGTTATTGATAAAGAATCAAAACTAATCTCACCTAAATCTAAAGTAACTCCAAGAGATAAAGAAGCAAGAAAGGGGATAAACAATTACTTTAATTTTTCAGATCCGGTTCCAAATTATAAAGAACAAGTATTTTTTCATGAAATAGAAGCTGATTCTGAAGGAAATTCAAATATTGCAATAATAAATGAAAGTTTCAATAATGGTGAGGGAATTGGCATATGGTTAAAATTTAATAAAAATAATCTTCCTTATCTAATACAATGGAAAAATTTAAGCGAAGGTGAATATGTTTGCGGTATTGAACCTGCTAATAGCCTCATTAGAGGAAGAAAAATTGAAAGAGAAGAAGGCACACTTAAGTTTATTGAACCAGGAGAGAGCATATATTATAGACTGGAATTTAATATCCTAACCTCAAAAAAAGATATTGATAAATTTAAAGAAAGATATCTGGATAAAAATATTTAATCAAGATAAGGAGGAATAAAATGATTGGCAAAACTATAAGAATGCAAAGACTCTTTAATGGAAATCTTGATAGTGAAAATATTATAATTGCAGCGGTAGACCATGGAATGTTCCAGGGAGTACAACCAGGTCTTGAAGATGAAGGAAAAGTTCTGGCAGGTATGACCAATGCAGATGCATTACTTTTAGGACCAGGAATGATTGAGCATTACCCTAATGTGTTCTTTAAAAAACAGAACCCAACTCTCATAACTAGACTTTCTTTCACTTCAGCATATTGTTTTCCTTGGAAATATGAAGATGGATATACTGGAGAGATGTTTACTCCATCATATTTGCAGTCGCTTGGCGCAGATATAATAGTAACTTCTCTTCAACTGCAAACAAAAAGTCAGAAGATAGATGCAGATAATGCAAAAGTGTGGGGAAAAATTGTTATGGAAAAAGAAATATTGGGATTACCATTGATTGGTGAATTTCATCCAACAATCTATGAGAATATAGATAAGAACAAATGGCATGATCTTATTTATAGAGGTTGTAGAATACTCTGTGAACTTGGGGCTGATATGATTAAGACTTTTTATACTGATGAGAGGTTTGGTGAAATAACTTCTTCTGTTCCTATTCCTATATTTATTTTAGGTTCTAAAAAACTTTCCAAGGAAATTGATGCGCTTAAACTAGTTGAAAATGCTATAAGGAATGGAGCCAGAGGGATAGCTTTTGGTAGAAATATTTTTCAGGCAAAAAATCCAAATAAAATGATAGATGCTTTCAAAGCAATCATAAAAGAAGGAAAATCTGCTGAAGAAGCTCTAAAGATTTTAGAATAATCTATTCTTTTTTAAATAATTTTAAAAACTTCTAAATATATTAGAAAGGAAACTTGATGAAGGTTGAAATAAATATTTTGGAGAAAGAAGATTTGCAGAAAATTCATGAATACACTTTAAAAGTTCTAGAAAATCCTGGCATGAAAATAATGAACAGGCAAATGCAAGATGTACTCCAAAAAAAAGGAGCCAAAGTTGACAGTGAAAACCAGATTATTAAATTTACTCCCCAAATTATAGAGGAGACAATTGAGCTTATAAAGAAAGATTATCAAAACGGGAAAGCTCCTAAATATATGAATGGTGTTACTAATTCTAATAGCGGAAAAGGCATTAAGGCAAAATTTGGAGGAGCTTGCATACAAAAATTAGACTGGGAAAATAAAAAATATGGAGATCCCCTAGAAAAAGATCTTGTTGATATGATAAGATTAGGGCAAGCCTTACCAGAAGTAGCAGTAGTGGGAAATCCATATGTATATTTAAAAGATGATAGCGGAAATCCCATAAATCCCAAAATGCAGAGAATAAAAACTGCTTCAATTGTAGCTAAATATACTACTAAGCCCGGCCCTACAGAGGTGTGGAATGCAGCTGAGCTTAAATATTTAATTGAAATTGGTATTATTGTTAAAGGAAGTAAATCAAATTATTTTAATGATCCTTGCTTTATAACAGCTAAAGAAACCATTGCACCCCTTATTTTAGAAAACCTTGCAGCAGAAACGTTAATAATGCTTGCCGAAAATAATCTGCCCTGCACTATTATACCAATGCCGATAACAGGTGTATCAGCACCTGTTACTTTAATGTCAAATATTATAATTGGAAACGCAGAGATTCTGGGAACAATGGCTTCTCTTAAAGCTGTCAATCCTTATGCCAGATGCATTGGTGGTATAATCTCTGGTAGTATGGATATGAAAACAGGTTTGGTAAGTTTTGGTTCAGCAGAGGCATCTCTTCAAGACATGGGTTTAGCTGAAGTCCATGAAAAACTTTATGGCTTTGATTTTGGAATAGGGACTGGATATTTCGATGGAAAATATCCCAATGCTCAACAGGGGATTGAAAAAACTTTAAAATTTTTCTTGGCTGCTGCTACTGGTAAAACGGGCTTTCCTGTTGGTTTAATTAATAGCGGCAAATGTTTTTCTGGGATTCAGGCTGTAATAGATATAGAGAATATCCATTTAATTAATAAATTCTTACAAGGTATTGAAGTTAATGATGAAAATTCATGTCTCGAACTCATTAGAGAAGTTTCAATAGGTGGTTCATTCGTAGGTACAAACCACACATTATTAAACTATTCTAAACATCTTTATATCCCGGAAATTATGGATAGATTTATGCCTTCCACCCTGAATGAAGCTATAAAAAATGATATTGCTAACCAAGCTAAGAAGAAAGTTAAGAAAATATTATCCAGGGATAATCTTTATGTGATAGATAAAGATAGGGCTAAGGAAATAGATAAAATAGTAAAAAGAGCAGAACTAGAATTGGGCTAGAAATTTATTAAAATATTTTTTAATTTTTAAATAATATTATAGTACTAGAGGCTTAAGATGAATGGGAGAAAAAAGATTGAAGCTGCTTTTTCAATAGAAGGAACTGCTGCTGTACCAGTGGTAATTTGTTATACTGATATATTTATTAATGACCATTGGGAAGAACTAACAAATAAGCCATGGTGGTATAAATTTTCACCAGATATTAATCAGCAGTTATTATGGCGTAAAGAAGTTGCAAGTGTTATAGATCAAGATTGGTTTGAATTGCCTGTTGCTTATCCTGGTAATGAAGCAAAATATTTTTCTATTATAAAAAATAACAAAGAAATATTTATTGTTGATCTCCGAAATAATAAGAAAAAAAAATTAGAAAGGCCATCTATGGAAGGAAAAGATATTCCTGTAGTTAGGCCTTATTGTACAGAAAATTCGCCTCATAATCTCGAAGAATTTGATTTATGGTTTAATAATTTTGAGGAAAATAAAAAATTAAATAAATTGTTGCAAAATGATATTTATAAACTACCTAATCGAATTATTAGTAGTTGGGGTAAGACATTATTTCCAATTCGTGATATTCCTGGTCCTTTATGGCATTGTTTTGTTCTTTGGGGATTTGAAAAAACAATGATGTGGTTAATTGAAAAACCTGAAATGATACACTATGCATGCAAAAAGTTTACAGAGTATGCTTTAGATCTTGTAATTCTAGCAAAAAAGATAGGTACCAGCGGTATTTGGATTGTAGACTGCATGACAGATATGATTAGTCCAGAACATTTTAAAATGTTTAATACAAAATATTTGCGGCAGATCACAGCTGAGATAAATTCTCATAATATGTACAGTATACATAATTTTTGTGGCAATCCTAAAGGAAAATGGGACTTATTAATAAGTTCAGGGGCTAATGGTCTTGCATTAGAGGAAAGCAAAAAAAATTTTAAAATAAATATTGAAGAAGTAGTAAAAATAGTGAATAAAAGAATTACTATTTTTGGCAATCTAGATGCATTAAATATTTTGGCTAATGGGTCTAAAGATGATTTAAGTCTAGAAATTAGGAGGCAAATCGAAGCTGGAAGAAAGAATGGAAATAGATTTATAATGAGCATTGGTAGTCCAGTCACTCCTGGGACAAAATTATCCCGTGTCCAAGAATATATTAGAATGGTACGGAGTTTAAATTCAGGATAACTTTTAACAACTATAATAATTTGAGCATTTTTAAAGATATGATAATCAATTATGTAAATTTTAATGTCTTAGAAAGAGGAGGTAAAATTGATTGGCCAAATTATTAGGTTAAATAAATTAACAAGAAAAAATAGAAATTGTGTCGTTGCTGCTTTAGATGCAGGTGAATTTTTTGGTCCATACCAAGGAATAGTTAACTTAGCTTCAGTTTGTAAAACCTTAAATGAATCAGATGCAATTTTAATAGAACCTGGAGCAATAGAAATTTGTAAAGAAGCTTTTCTAGGAGATGATCCGCCTATCCTTATAACAAGACTGAATTGGAATTCTGATTATTGTTTCCAATGGAATTACAATAAATCTCAGACGGTGAAAACTATATCACCTTATATTGCTTTAGCTTTAGGGGCAGACATTGGTATTGCTTCTCTAAGTATTAACACTCAGAATGAAAGTAATGATGCTAAAAATATAAAAATATTTTCTGAGATAATTGAAGAAGCAAAAAAAGTAGGTCTTCCTATAATAGGTGAAATATATCCACCCTTAAAAAAATATTCAGAAGAATAGTTTAACAATATTATTATTTCCTCTTGTAGAATTGCAGCCGAACTTGGGGCAAATGCTATAAAAACTTTCTATATTGGAGATAGATTTAAAGAAATGATTGAATCTACGCTAGTACCTGTTTTATCATTAGGTGGAGAAAAAATGGAAAATGATTTTTTCTCGTTAAAACAAGCAGAAAAAGCAGTAATGGCTGGAGCAAAAGGTGTAGTTTTTGGTAGAAATTTATATCAGTCTAGAAATCCCAAAGATTTTTTAAAAGCATTAAAAGATGTAGTGAGAGGCAATCTTAGCTCAGAAGAGGCAGTCGATACCTATGGATTAAGTAAGTAATGAGTTTATTAAAAAATTTTCTTTAACAGCGGATTATCACAGGTCTGGATAAAGTAGAAATACAATTTTTACTAATAGCTACTGAACTAAATTTAAAGAAATTATGTAAGAAACTAGATTTAAATGATTTAAAATATAAGATAGAATTCATTTTGATATCGGAGGTGCACTTTTTGCTGGTATAAATATTAAGGCATTAAAAAAATTAAGGAAATACCTTAGATTTAAAATTTTTTTGTGAAAGAAATATTAATGAAGAGATATGGTTCAGTAATTAAAATAAAACCTAAAAAGTTAGAAGAGTATAAGAAAGTACATATAAATATATGGCCAGAAGTAGCTAAAACTATAACTGAATGTAATATAATAAATTATTCCATTTTCCATAAGGATGGATATCTTTTTAGCTATTTTGAGTATATAGGTAAAAATTATGAATCCGATATGGCAAAAATGGCAGCTGATTCAACAACACAGGAATGGTGGGATGTTTGTATGCCTATGCAAGAACCATTAGATACTCGAAAAAAAGGAGAATGGTGGGCTGAAATGGAAGAAGTTTTTCACCAGGATTAGGATAATTAATTATTGAATCTCACTATATAATATATTGGTATTAATATACCTAGATATATGGTCAGGAAAACTGATAAGTTTCCAACCTATTTAGATGTTAAATACAAATGGTCTTAAATATTACCTTTTTTAAAATATGAATTTAATAAAAATTTAATAATTTTTTTAATTATTTTTCTGTAGGGAGATTAAAAATGAAATACAATCTATCAGATGTTAAGAAAAAAGTAGAAAGGGTAACAAAGACATTAAAATGCATTGAACCTGATAGAATACCTCTTCATGATTTTTTCTGGGCTGAATTTATTAGTAGATGGATTAAAGAAAAAAATCTACCTGATAATACTAATATTTATTACTACTATGATATGGATATGATGATTATCTCCCCGAACATGGATCCTAAAAAGAAATCATGCCAGATAATAGAAAGAGGAGATGATTATACAGTATGGAAGAGTGGGTTTGGCTGTACCTTAAAGAAGTTTGATTATGCTCCAATGCCAAGATATTTGGATTTCTCCATTAAGTCTCCAGATAAATATGAAAGTTTTGAATTTGATGACCCTAAAGATAAGGACAGGTATTATAAAACCCGCCAGGATATTATATCTGGAAATGGATTTACCCCTCTTCCTAGTTTTTCTGAAGCTATAGAAGAAGCTAAAGATAAAATATGCATATTCGGTTCCAGGGAATGTTTCCGCTGAAAATTATGATTATTTTATAAGTTTGATTAAAGACTATGGAAGATATCCGCTTAATTTAGGAGAATGCGACATAGATATGGATTAATAATAAAAAATGGAAATGTAGAATAAAACTATTAATTTGATTTTTTAAAATTATATTTAAGAATAATTTTGATAAAACTTTTAATAAATAATGAAATATTAAAAATTAGCATGATATTAAGAAAAGGTTAATATGAAAGCAGCATTATTTTATGGTCCTGGTGATATACGTATTGAAGAGGTTAAAAAGCCGACACCAAGCGGGAGTGAAGTACTTGTCAAAGTAAAGGCCTGTGCTATTTGTGGCACTGATGTGAGAATTTTTAAAAGTGGCCATAAGGCTGTAACACCACCTCACATAACTGGTCATGAAATTTCAGGTATAGTGGAAGAGGTTGGAGAAAATGTAAAAAATATAAAAAAAGGTGATAAGGTAGCAATAACAACTGAAATAGGTTGTGGATATTGTAAGTATTGTTTAAGTGGAAGAGTAAATTTATGTAATATAAATAGAAGAGCTATAGGATATTATTATCCTGGTGGATTTGCAGAATATATTCTTATCCCAGGTGAAGCAGTTCTGCAGGGTAATATTATAAAATTAAGCAATGATGCTAATTTAGATGAGATGTCGCTTGTTGAACCTCTTGCTTGTTGCATAAATGCACAGGAATTAGTAGATGTAAAGTTTGGGGTGAACCCCTCCTGTTAGACAGGTTATTAACTTAAAGATAGAATAGCTGATGAGACTGGTAAAGACAAGAGATAGGAGGTCTCATCA
>JABUBN010000014.1_pt1 | contig 72051 bp, 63 predicted proteins | sample 7240341 | NCBI WGS metagenome assembly JABUBN01 (sample SAMN07256345, study PRJNA390944) | subsurface metagenome | isolation source: Methane hydrate marine sediment | place: Pacific Ocean: Eastern North Pacific, ODP site | reverse complement strand
AGAGGATATGTTCAGCTGGATGCTCCCAGGCTTCATGGAGCAAGTATATATTTAGATTTTCCCAGTGTAGGGGCAACAGAAAATTTGATGATGGCGGCAACGAGAGCTAAAGGAAGAACGGTCATAGAAAATGCTGCTTCCGAACCAGAAATCCAGGACTTGGCCGACTTTTTAAATAAGATGGGGGCTAAGATTAAAGGCGCAGGGACCAATATTATTGAAATTGAAGGTGTAAATGTACTTTCTGGTACGGTTCATGAGGTTATTCCTGACCGAATAGAGACAGGTACGTTTATGGTAGCAGCAGCAGTCACCGGAGGGAATGTGGCTATTCGCGGGGCAGGTTCCGAGCACCTGGAAGCAGTGATAACCAAACTTAGAGAAGCTGGGGCAAAGATTACCTTAAATAATAGAGAAATTAGAGTTACCTCAGGAAAAAATCTTAAGGCGACCGATATTGAGACAATTCCTTATCCTGGCTTTCCTACTGATATGCAGGCCCAATGGATGGTACTGATGAGTCTCGCTAAAGGTACCAGTATAATTACAGAAACTGTATTTGAGAATAGATTTCTTCATGTTGGCGAACTTCAAAGAATGGGATCTAGTATTCAGGTTAAAGGTAATAGTGCAATTGTTAAAGGCGTTCCTAAGCTCAGTGGCGCTCCCGTAGTGGCTGCGGACTTGAGAGCTTCGGCAGCATTGATTCTGGCAGCCCTGGCTGCAGAAGGAAAAACTGAGATATTTGGAGTTAGCCATCTCGACCGGGGTTACGAAGATATTGAGAAAAAGTTGAAGCGTTTAGGAGCAAGAATAAAAAGAATAAAAGAATAAGTGATAGCGGGACGACCTACAATTTATCCCATCCCAGCAGGATAATCGCCCAACTTTCCATGGGAAAGGAGTAGCGAAAAGGTTTGAAAACAATAGAAAAGAAAGTTAGAGAAATTATAGACAGGGTGAAGAATCAAGGCGACAAAGCTTTACTCTTTTATACAAAGAAATATGATGGTCTTCTATTAAAGCCAGCCGAATTGAGAGTGAAAAAAAGAGAGATTGACAGAGCTTTCCGGAAGGTTGGCTTAAATTTTATTAGGTTAATAGAAAGAGCAAAGAAAAATGTAGAAAAATTCCACCTTGGCGAATACAGGCAGATTACAAAAAAAAGTCGGCAATTCTCAAAAACCACCTTGAAAGGGGTTCGCTTTCTTGAGCTCTGGCGTCCCGTTGAGAAAGTGGGAGTCTATGTGCCTGGGGGAAAATTTGCTTACCCCTCTTCAGTGCTGATGACCATTGTGCCGGCAAAAGTAGCAGGTGTTGACAGGATTGCCATGGCTTCTCCTCCGGGGAAATTGAATTCTGAGGTTTTGGTGGCTGCCCGGATATGCGGGGTAGAGGAAATCTATAGAGTTGGCGGCGCCCAGGCAATTGCAGCTCTTGCCTACGGAACTAGGACTATTCCTAAAGTGGATAAGATTGTGGGGCCGGGAAATGTGTATGTGACTACTGCTAAGAAGCTTCTGTTTGGCGATGTAGGAATTGATATGTTGGCTGGTCCTTCGGAAATACTGATTATTGCTGACGGGAATGCCAATCCTGACTACATAGTATCCGACCTATTAGCACAGGTAGAACATGGTGGAGGTGCCACTGCCCGATTAATCACCACTTCAAGAAAAATAAGAAATATCGTTCAGAAGAAAGTGAAAAGAAAAGGAATCTACCTGATGTGGGTGGGGAGTATCAAAGAAGCTGTACGCCTTGCCAACGAATTCGCTCCAGAACATCTGGAAATTCTGACAGATAAGCCGGAGAAAATTTTACCTGAGATTAAGAATGCAGGGGAAATATTTCTTGGCAATTGGTCTCCCGTTGCCATTGGTGACTATTATGCAGGGCCAAGTCATGTCTTGCCTACAGGAGGTAGCGCGAGATTCTCTTCAGGATTGTCGGTCAAAGATTTTTTGAAAAGAATGGTAGTAGTAACGTGTTCGGAGAGAGGGTTGAGAAGTTCAGCTCGAGATATAATCAATTTTGCAAAGGTGGAAGGAATGGGAAGGCATGCAGAGTCAATAAAAGTAAGACTGAAAAAGTAATAATGTTGGAGGTGAAATGAGAAAGTCAAAGATAGATAGAAGGACCAAGGAAACACGGATTCGATTGGAGTTAAACTTAGATGGTAAGGGAAGTTATCAGATAAATACGCCAATCCCATTTCTCGACCATATGCTGGAACTCGTGGCAAGATTCGGTTGCATTGATCTGAAGATAAAAGCTTCAGGTGATGTCCGCATTGATGACCATCATACTACGGAAGATTTAGGAATCTCTCTGGGACAGGCGATAAAGAAAGCATTGGGAAAAAAGGAGAGAATATCTCGCTATGGTTTCTCCCTGGTGCCAATGGATGAGGCGCTTTCAGAAATCTCTTTAGATATCTCTAATAGACCTTATTTGGTATTCAAGGTTAAGTTTAAGAGAGAAACTAAGAAACGAGGAGAGTTCAATTTTGCACTAATTGAGGACTTTTTTCGAGCATTATGTATTAATGCAGGTATTACTTTGCACGTTAATTTAAGGTATGGCAGGAACAACCATCACATTGCTGAGTCAATCTTTAAAGGCTTTGGGTTAGCTTTACGCGAGGCGGTTAAAATAAATCCAAAGTTAAAAGGGATTCCTTCAACCAAAGGTCGAATATAAAGTAGCTGTCCCGATTCATCGGGACGAAGCTCTGCGGTAGAAAGACGTAGCTCCGCGTTGTAGGAGGGACTATGCTTGTTATTCCGGCTATTGACATTCGGGGTGGAAACTGTGTTCGCCTGGTCCAGGGGAAATTAGAACAGGAGACTATATTTTCTAAGGACCCTCTCTTTATGGCGAAGCTTTGGCAGGCTCAGGGAGCAAAAAGGATTCACATAGTTGACCTCGATGGCGCCTTCTCTGGTGTAATCCAGAATCTTGAGCTGATTGTGAAAATTGCAAAGAGTATTAATGTTCCTGTAGAAGTTGGTGGTGGCATACGGGATATGGATACTATCAAGAGAGTATTATCCGGTGGTGTAGCTAAAGTTATCCTGGGCACTTCGGCAATTTATAATACAGATACAGTAAAAAAAGCATTAAAAAAGTTTGGGGATAAAATTATAATAAGCATAGATTCATTGGGCGGAAAAGTAGCTATTGGGGGTTGGAAAGAAATTACTGCTGTTCGGTCGATGATTCTGGCTAAAAGGGTAGAAGAGATGGGAGTGAAAGAGATAATCTTCACCGATATAAAGAAGGATGGAATGTTGAAAGGGCCCAATGTAAAGGGGATAAAGGCTTTCGCTGAGAAGGTTAGAATTCCAGTTATTGCCTGTGGCGGTATCTCCACATTAGATGATGTAAAGAGAATTAAGGAACTGGAAAAAGACGGTGTTTCCGGCATGATTATTGGAAGGGCGCTATATACAGATGACATAAAGCTCCAGGAGGCTATGGAAATAGCAGAAAAGGGAGGATGAAGGGATAGTTATCGGAGTCGCTCGGTAGTGTAGGGCTTTATGCCCGTAAAATTACGCCCATAAAGGGCTACACTACAGAAAACCTGGCGGAATTAAAACTCCTGCGACTATCCCTTCATCCTTGGGGTGTTAAAAGGTAGGGATAGTTATCGGAGTCGCTCGGTAGTGTAGGGCTTTATGCCCGTAAAATTACGCCCATAAAGGGCTACACTACAGAAAACCTGACGGAATTAAAGCTCCTGCAACTATCCCTTCATCCTTGGGGTGTTAAAAGGTAGAAAAAGTTTTTGGAGGTAACAATGAAGTTTATAGAAGAATTGAAATTTGATAGTCAAGGTTTGATTCCAACAATAGTGCAGGATTATGAAGATGGTCAGATTTTGATGCTGGCTTATATGAATGCAGAGTCTCTGGAAAAGACAATAGCCACTGGAAAGACCTGTTTTTGGCGTCGTTCCCAAGGGAGACTGTGGACTAAAGGGGAAAAATCAGGACATTTTCAGGAGGTCAAAGAGATTTTTTTCGATTGTGATGGTGACACACTACTGGTAAAAGTGAAACAACTTGGCGGTGCTGCCTGCCACACGGGATACAGGTCGTGTTTCTTCAGGAAGGTTAATGAAAAAGGAGAATATGATATTGTTGAGGAAAAAGTTTTTGACCCCAGCAAAGTCTATAAGAAATAGGGGCTGATTCATTACGCTCCGATAAATCGGAGCTACTCCGATGAAATAAGTAAAGGGAATTTATGTTCCATCCAAGTTTTAGTCAATTCAAAAGATTAGCAAAAAAAGGAAATTTACTTCCCGTCTATAAAGAAATCCTCGCCGATATGGAAACGCCGGTCTCTGCATTCACCAAAGTTGGTATGGGAAAGCATGCCTATCTTCTGGAAAGTGTTGAAGGGGGAGAAAAGCTGGGAAGGTACTCTTTCTTATCCAGTAGCCCGGCATTAATTTTTGAGAGTAAAGGGAGAAAAGTTACTTTGAGTCTTAAGGCTCCAGTAATGCGGCAAGTGAAAGAGACAGACAATCCTCTTGAAGAATTGAGGAAAATTATGCAGAAATACAAGCCAGTAGAAGTGGAAGGGCTACCTCGATTCTACGGAGGAGCTGTAGGTTATATTGGATACGATATGGTAAAGTTCATTGAAGATATACCCAGCACTAATCCTGATGACCTCGACTTGCCTGATTGTAAATTTATATTTACAGATAATCTCCTGATCTTCGACCACGTAGCCCATACAATTAAAGTTGTATCCTGTGTCCATTTAGATAGAGAAAAAAATAATCTAAAGACCTTGTATAATGAAGCGTGCAGGAAGATTGAAAAGTTAATAACTGAGTTGAGAAAGAAACCAAAGAAGAGACCTAAAGTAAGACGGTCAAGAAGCTCAAAGATAATCCTGGAATCGAATTTTACCAGAAACGGTTTTGAGAAGATTGTGGAAAAGGCTAAGGAGTATATAAAAGCAGGAGATATTATCCAGACTGTTCTGTCTCAGAGGTTACAAACAAAGGTTAGTGCGCATCCTTTCGATATTTATCGAGCACTGAGAGTTATCAATCCTTCACCTTATATGTATTATCTCTCGCTGGGAGGGATGAATCTTGTCGGTTCTTCACCGGAAATTCTCGTCAGACAAGAGGGAAGAAGAGTTGAAGTTCGACCTATAGCAGGTACCAGACCGCGAGGGAAAGACGAATTTGAGGATAAGAAATTAGAAAGAGAATTGCTCAAGAGTTCCAAAGAGAGAGCAGAGCATCTTATGCTGGTCGACCTGGGAAGGAATGACATCGGTCGGGTCTGTGAGTATGGTAGCGTTAAAGTGCCAGAATTGATGGTTATTGAGAGGTATTCCCATGTAATGCACATTGTTTCAGGAGTGGTTGGTAAACTAAAAAGAGGAATGGATAGCTTCGATGTCCTTAGAGCCTGTTTCCCCGCGGGCACAGTTTCCGGAGCGCCAAAGGTCAGGGCAATGGAAATAATAGAGGAGTTGGAAAATCTAAAAAGAGGATCCTATGCTGGAGCAGTGGGATATTTCAGCTTTCAGGGAAACATGGATATGGCGATTACCATTAGGACGATCCTGATAAAGGGAAAAGAGGCTTTTCTCCAGGCCGGGGCAGGAATTGTGGCTGATTCCATTCCTAAAAATGAATATGAGGAAACAATAAATAAAGCAAAGGCATTATTTGAAGCGATTGAAATGGCAGAGAAAGGGCTTGAATAGTGATTCTGGTAATCGATAATTATGACTCTTTTGTCTATAACCTCGTGCAGTATTTAGGAGAAATGGGGGAGAGATTGAAGGTTTTTCGGAATGATAAACTCTCCCTTTCAGATATTACTAAATTAGCACCAGAAAAAATAATTATTTCTCCCGGCCCGGGTAGACCCGAAGATGCCGGGATATCCTGCAGTCTAATAAAGGAGTTTGCAAGAAAGATTCCCATCCTGGGAGTCTGTCTTGGTCACCAGTGCATTGGCTATGCTTTGGGAGGAGAGGTAGTTAGGGCAGGAAGGATTATGCATGGTAAGACTTCCCTGGTTTACCATAACCAGAAAGGAATATTCGAAGGGATTACCAATCCTTTTGAGGCAACACGTTACCATTCGCTGATTGTAAAGGCAGATAACCTGCCTGAATGTTTGGAGATTATTGCTCAGACTGACAGAAAAGAGATTATGGGGATTAAACATAAAGACTACTCGATTTGGGGAGTCCAGTTCCATCCAGAATCTATTCTCACTAAAGAAGGAAAGAAACTCTTAAGAAATTTTTTAGAAATCAAGTCGCGGGAATCCTTGGTATTTTAATACCGAGATGAAAGCGACTATCTGTTAAGGTGTTTATAGTGCAAATTATCGACTTAATTGATACTTTTTGTTATACTATCTACATATAGGGAATCTCACACACGCAAGGACAGTTGTATATAATGTTAATTACCATATTGTATGGTCAGTTAAATACAGACGGGAGGTTTTAACCGAAAAGATAGCTGACAGGCTGAAAGTTATTTTATACGACATAGCGAAAGAAAAAGGGTTTGAAATCAAGAGTATAGAAGTGATGTCAGATCACGTGCATGTTTTTGTATCGGCGCATCCGAAGTTTTCTGCGTCTTATTATCTATAAAATGTTCAAAGGCATTTCCGGCAGAAGAATATTTATAGAGTTTCCGAGGATAAAGAAGAATCTGTGGAAAGGTCAGTTGTGGAATCCATCAACATACATTGAAACGATAGGGCACATATCAGAAGAAACCATTAAAAAGTATATTGAAGACCAGAGGAAGGGATGATCTTAAAGGCATTTAAATACAGGCTGTATCCTACCGAAAAACAGAAGGAGTTTCTTGAGAAACACTTTGGTAGTTGTCGTTTTGTGTATAACCACTTTCTTGCTTTACGGAGAGATGCATGGCAGAGAAATAAACAATCAATATCTGGATTTGAGTGCAAACGTCAGTTGAAAAATCTTAAAACTGAATTCCCATGGTTAAAAGATGTAAATTCCCAATCGTTGCAAGACGTAGTATTAAACCTTGAAAAGGCATACAGGCGTTTTTTTAAAGGTTTTGCCGGCTATCCAAGATTTAAGACAAAAAATGGATTTCAGTCCTTTGCTGTTCCACAGAACTTCAGAATTGAGGATGATAAGCTCTACATACCGAAAGCCAAAGATGGCATTAAGGTCAAACTGCACAGGGCAATTAATGGTATTCCCGTGATTGCAACTATTTCCAAAACACCATCAGGCAAATATTTTGTATCGGTAATCTCTAAAACAGTAACGGAAAAACTGCCTATTACGAACCGCAAGATAGGCGTTGACCTCGGGCTTACGCATTTTGCCACACTGTCAGGGGGCGAGAAGATAGAGCATCCTAAGACGTTGTTGCAATCAGAGCGACTTCTTAAGAAGCTACAACGTTAGTTATCGAGGAAAGAGAAAAGCTCTAAAAATCGCAATAAAGCACGGCTAAAAGTGGCAAAGCTCAACGAGAAGATTACGAATCAGCGTAATGATTTTCTTCACAAACTGTCCTATAGGCTTATCAACGAAAACCAGGTGATATGCCTTGAAGACTTAAATGTGAAGGGCATGGTTCGTAACCGTTACCTTGCTAAAGCTATCAGCGATAGTGGATGGGGAGAGTTATGCCGACAGATGCAATACAAAGCTGATTGGTATGGCAGGACGGTGAAACAGATACCGAGATTTTATCCGTCCAGTAAGGAATGCAGTATTTGTCGGTTTGTAATGACTGATTTAAAGTTATCCCGGAGGACATGGACATGCCCCAACTGTGGCACAGTCCATGACAGGGATGATAACGCATCAAGTATAATATTAAGCGTAGGGCAGGGCATGCCCGAAGTAACGCCTGTGGAGAAAATGGCCTCTGTTTCTTCGATTCTGTCGATGAAGCAAGTCAACTCGAAGAAGCAGGAAACTCTCGCATCTTGAAAGATGCACGGGATTTCAATCCCGTGAGTATGTCACAAATGGCAGAGACTTCTCAAAGGAGAAGAGAATGATTAAGGAAGCAATTGCCAAAGTAGTAAAAGGTGAAAACCTCGAAGAAAAAGAAGCAGTTCAAGTAATGGAAGAGATTATGTCAGGTAAGTGTACCGATGCCCAGATTGGAGCTTTCATTACCGCCCTGAGAATCAAGGGAGAAACTGTAGAAGAGATAACAGGATGTGCCAAAGTGATGCGGGCTAAAGCAACTAAAATTAATGTCTTGCCAGAGGTAGACATAGATAGGGATGAAATCAATATCGATTGGGAGACAGTAGTGGATACCTGTGGCACAGGGGGCACAGGAACGAATACCTTTAACATTTCTACCACCACGGCGTTTGTGGTGGCTGGATGTGGTCTCAGGGTGGCTAAACACGGAAACAGGGGAGTCTCCTCAGGTTGTGGAAGTGCCGATGTTATAAAGGGTTTGGGAGTGAACCTCGAGGTTCCTCCTGAGGTGGTTGGCAAGTGTGTGAGGGAGATTGGGATAGGTTTTCTTTACGCTCCTCTGTTTCACGGAGCTATGAAATATGCCATAGGTCCCCGACGAGAAATTGGTCTTCGTACCGTATTTAATATTCTTGGTCCTTTAACTAATCCCGCCGGTGCCACAGCTCAGGTTCTGGGAGTTTATGATGGTGAACTCACAGAAATGATGGCTCACGTGTTGAACAACCTGGGAGTAAAGAGAGCCTTCGTTGTTTACGGTTTAGACACTTTAGATGAGATTACGATTACTGGCCCAACTAAAGTTTCTGAATTAAAAAAGAAAAAGGTGGAAACCTACCATATCAGGCCGGAGGATTTCGGTCTTCCTGTGGCCCATCCTAGCGAAATAAAGGGAGGCGGAGTTGAAGAGAACGTTGGGATAGTTTATTCAATTCTTAAAGGCAAGAAAGGTGCACAGCGGAACGTCGTTCTTCTAAACGCCTCTGCTGCTCTTGTGGCTGGAGGAAAAGCAAAAGATTTTAAAGAAGGGATTAGACTGGCTGAAGATTCAATCGATTCCGGGAAGGCAATGAGAAAGTTGGAGCTCCTAAAAGAGTACACCACCAAATCCTAAGTGACATATTTAGATACATAGTTCACTCGAAATTCAATTGATTTGGGTTTTTGGAGTGTCAAACGAAAGTTTGACAAGGTAAAAGCGGGAGGCCACGGAGTGCCTCCCCTACAAAACTCTCTTACTCCATTGTATAATTCATAATTCGTAACTGATGATTGTTTATGGATATTTTAGGGAAGATAGTTTCTTACAAGAGAGAGAAGGTGGCTGAAAAGAAAGGGAAGATTCCCCTGGCTAAATTGAAGGATAGAATTATTAAACTTCCTCCGGTCAGGGATTTTAAGAGAGCAATTTCTCTTCCAGGGAAAATAAATTTAATCTGCGAGATTAAAAGAGCCTCTCCTTCCAGTGGCCTCATCTGCAGAGAGTTTCACCCCAAAAAGATAGCCCAGACCTATGAGAAAAATGGTGCAGGGGCTATTTCTGTATTGACAGAAGATAAGTATTTTCAGGGAGATATCCTTCATCTCTTCTCTGTTAGAGAGAGCGTTAACATTCCCATTCTACGTAAGGACTTTATTATTGACGAATACCAACTCTATGAATCGAGAGCTTTTGGTGCGGATGCTGTTCTTTTGATTGCTTTTCTTCTGGATGGTAAACAGATAGGTGAATTTATAAAGATAAGTAAAGATATAGGAATGGAAACTCTGGTTGAGGTTCATTGTGAGGAAGACCTGGAGAAAGTCCTCTCTACACCTGCAGAGATTATCGGGATAAATAATCGCAATCTGAAAGATTTCACTGTTGACCTTAATGTAACCAAAGGTTTAAGGGAGAAGATTCCACAGGAAAAGATAGTTGTTTCCGAAAGCGGTATCAAAACGAGAGAGGATGTTTTGTTGTTGAAAAATACAGGAATAAATGCTATATTGATTGGACAAGTTTTACTGGAAAGCGAAGACATCGGTAAGAAATTGGAGGAATTAGGGATTTAAAATTGTAGGTCCCGATGACTCGGGACAAAAAGGAGGTAGGTATGGAACAGTCGAAGATCATTCTTTCAGAAAAGGAGATTCCCCAAGCCTGGTACAACATTCAGCCGGACTTGCCAGAACCCCTGGCTCCAGCATTGCATCCGAAGACTTTTAAGCCATTGGGACCTCAGGACCTGGCACCTCTCTTTCCTATGGAGTTGATTAAACAGGAAGTAAGCCAGGAGCGCTGGATCGACATACCGGATGAGGTTCTCGATGTCTATAAACTGTGGAGACCGACACCTTTACATCGAGCTTATAGGTTAGAGAAAGCACTGGGGACTCCGGCGAGAATCTATTACAAGAATGAGAGCGTAAGTCCCCCGGGAAGCCATAAGCCAAACACAGCAGTTGCCCAAACCTACTACAACAAAAAGGAGGGAGTAAAAAGAATTGCCACTGAGACAGGAGCAGGGCAGTGGGGAAGCGCCCTTTCTTTTGCCTGTAACCTCTTTGGACTGAAGTGCACAGTTTATATGGTAAAAGTGAGTTACCAGCAGAAGCCTTACCGGAGAGTGTTAATGGAGACATGGGGTTCAGAAGTCCATCCCTCGCCAACTAATTCAACCAATGCTGGAAGAAGTATCCTGGAGAAGGACCCGGAGTGTACGGGCAGCCTGGGTATTGCCATATCAGAAGCAGTCGAAGATGCAGTTACACATGATGATACTAAGTATTCTCTGGGTAGTGTTTTAAATCACGTTCTCTTACATCAAACTGTTGTGGGACTGGAGCTTAAAAAACAGTTGAAACTTGCTGAGGAAAAGCCCGATATTCTAATAGGATGTGTAGGTGGAGGGTCCAATTTTGCCGGGTTCTGTTTCCCATTTGTTAAAGATAAACTGCAAGGTAAAAAGATACAGATAATTGCCTGCGAGCCTGAGGCGTGTCCCACTTTAACCAGAGGTCCTTACCGATACGACTTTGGAGATACTGCTTGCACAGCTCCGCTGGTAAAAATGTTTACTCTGGGCCATTCATTTGTTCCTCCACCAATCCATTCCGGAGGACTGAGGTACCATGGTGATGCTCCGCTTATGTGCCTTCTGGTGAACAAAGGAATTATTGAGGCCAGAGCATACCATCAGAATCCTGTATTCGAAGCAGCTGTTCTATTTGCTCGCACTGAAGGCATCCTTCCTGCTCCAGAAACAGCCCATTGTATAAAGGCGGCAGTGGATGAAGCGAAGAAATGTAAGGAAACTGGAGAAGAAAAGTGCATTGTAATAGCCTTTAGTGGGCACGGACACTTCGACCTTGCTGCCTATGATGCGTACCTGGGTAAGAAATTAGAGGATTACGCCTATCCAGAGGAGAAAATAAAAGAGGCTCTGGCAGCAATTCCCTCAATCGGGTGAAAGAGTCTGGAGTCCTTCGGACAGGGAGGGATTCTGAGCGCCAATGTAGGGGTCCTGATGTATCGGGGTGGTCGCCCGAGGGTTAGTATTGATGGTCAGGATAAAAATTTGTGGCATTACTAATGAAAAGGATGCCTTATGGGCAGTCAATCTGGGAGCTGATTACATAGGCTTCAATTTTTACAAGAATAGCCCTCGCAAAATTTCTCCAAAATTGGTAACCCAGATTATTGGAAAACTCCCCTCCTTCACCCAGCCTGTGGGCGTTTTTGTAAACGAAGAGATGAAAGCAGTCAAGAGGATTGCCGAAAAATGCAGGCTCAATCTGGTGCAGCTTCATGGTGAGGAGAGCCCTGAATACTGTCGAGAGTTGCAAGCGCAGAGTGCGAGACTAAAGATAATTAAAGCATTCAGGATAAGAGATAAAGAAAGTCTGGAAGGGATGGAAAAGTACAGTGTAGATTATTATCTTCTTGACTCTTATGTTCCGGGGATAGAGGGAGGGACAGGAGAAGTTTTTAACTGGGATCTGGCAGCGGAGGCGAAGCAGTTTGGCAAGCCAGCATTTCTGGCAGGAGGTCTTACTCCTGATAACATAACTCAAGCTATAGAAAAGGTCAATCCCTATGGTGTAGATGTAGCCAGTGGTGTAGAGAGGACTCCCCGACGAAAAGATTACGACCTCATGTGTGAATTCATAAATCGAATTAGAACAAAAAAACTATAACTCTACACGGGAATAGAGATGAAGGGATAGCTTTCGGAGTCGCTCGGTCAGCTGCACAGATTGAATCTGTGCCTACAGCAGTTTGTTGGAGTGTCAAGCGAAAGCTTGACCAGGGTGAAACTTTCGTTTCACACTCCTGATATTTGTAGGTACGGTTTTAACCGTGCAAAACGCGTGGAGATAATTTTATAAATATGGAAAAGGTTTTACCAGACAAGTCAGGCTATTTCGGTATCTTTGGAGGAAAGTTTGTTCCCGAGACCTTGATGTCTGCCCTCAAGGAGCTTGAGCGAGTTTACAATAGGGCAAAGAGGGACAAAAGTTTTCAGGATGAACTCAAATACTACCTCTCGGAGTATGGAGGAAGACCTACACCATTATATTTTGCCAGAAACCTGACAAAGAAGCTGGGTGGTGCGAAGATATATCTTAAGAGGGAAGATCTCTGCCATACGGGCGCCCACAAGATAAATAATACTCTTGGTCAGGCACTTTTGGCAAAAAGGATGGGTAAGAGAAGAATCATTGCTGAGACAGGAGCTGGTCAACACGGAGTAGCCACAGCTACTGTTTCTGCCCTTTTAGGACTGGAATGCGAAATTTATATGGGAACTGAGGATATAAAGAGGCAATCGCTTAATGTTTTTAAGATGGAACTTTTAGGAGCGAAAGTTATTCCAGTCTCTTCGGGAACTAAAACCTTAAAGGATTCAATCAACGAGACGATTAGAGACTGGGTTGCCAATGTAAGAACAACGCACTATCTTTTAGGCTCCTGTGTTGGTCCGCATCCTTATCCCATGATGGTAAGGGATTTTCAGTCAGTTATTGGTAAGGAGGTCAAGCGCCAGATTTTGGAAAAGGAAGGCCGGCTGCCAGATTATTTGATAGCCTGTGTAGGCGGTGGAAGTAACTCTCTGGGCCTATTTCACCATTTTTATAACGATGCAGTGAAGTTTATCGGAGTTGAAGCAGCTGGGTTAGGAATAAAAAGTGGTAGACACGCTGCTCCTCTATATGTAGGAGAGATAGGAATCCTGCATGGCTCGAAAAGTTATGTTCTACAAGACAGCGATGGGCAAATTCTTCCTGCACATTCTGTTGCTCCTGGCTTAGATTATCCGGGAGTTGGACCTGAACACAGTTTTTATAAGAAGACAGGCCGTGCCGATTACTTTGTGGTTACGGACAAGGAGGCACTGCAGGCTTTCCATTTCTTCTCTGAAACCGAAGGCATTATTCCCGCGCTGGAACCGGCTCACGCTTTGGCCTACTTGATGAAAATAGCGAAGGATACTAATAAAGATGAGATAATTGTTCTTTGTCTCTCCGGTCGGGGAGATAAAGACGTAGAGATAGTTAAGGGATAGTTATCGGAGGCGCTCGGATAGAGCCTCGCTCAAAATCGGCCAGCGCCGGGGCTTTACCTGACCGATTTAAAGCTCCTGCAACTATCCCTTCATCCCGGCGTATTAGAAGGTAGGGATAGTTATCGGAGGCGCTCGGTCAGAATTTCAAATGTAGTGTAGGGGCGACACGCAGTTTACCCCGATAAAGCGGGGTGGTCGCCCGAATGGTAAAATGAAGGAAAGCTTGCGCTTTGCTGCTACAGGAACTGAACGGCACCATAAATGGTGCCTGACCAGAACAAATCGAAGTCTATGAACAGGATTGACAGTAAATTTGGAGAGTTAAACAGAAAAGGTAGAAAGGCTTTAATCACTTTTATTACTGCCGGTGACCCAGATTTAGATACGACCTTTGAGTTAGTTTTGGAGATGGAGAGGAAAGGCGCAGATGTCGTTGAGTTAGGTGTCCCTTTCTCTGACCCCTTGGCTGATGGCACTACCATTCAGAGAGCATCCCAGAGAGCGTTAAATAATAAGGTAAGATTAAGAGATATACTCAAATTGGTCTATAAATTGAGAAGGAAGACAGAAATTCCCATCGTTCTGATGAGTTATTTGAATCCTATTTACAAGTATGGGTTGGAAGAATTTGCCACAACGTGTAGAAAAACGGGCGTAGATGGGGTTATCATTCCCGACCTTGTGCCCGAAGAAGCAGAAGAGTGGCTGACGGTGGCGCGGTTGAATAAATTATCTACGATTTTTCTGGCTGCTCCCACTAGCCCGCTGGAGAGGATAAAAAAGATTGCCAGCAAAAGCACGGGCTTCTTATATTATGTATCTTTAACTGGTGTGACCGGTGCTCGCGATAAATTGAATAGCAATATAATTGAGGCTTTAAAAGCTATTAAAAGGATAACTAATAAACCTGTAGCCTGCGGCTTTGGAATCTCCAATCCCCAACAGGCACGAAAAGTATCCAGATATAGCGATGGTGTTATTGTGGGTAGTGCGATTATAGATTTGATTGAAAAGAGCACCAGCAGAAAGGCTATATTAAAGAATGTGGGTAATTTTGTTGCATCTTTACACCAGAAAATGGTAGGTGATTAGTATGCCAGTCGAAGAACCCGGTGGTAAAAAGAGTGTACCAGGTGGTCTGTGGACGAAGTGTGAAAAGTGTAACGAGATAATTTACAACAAGGAACTGGGAAAGAACTTTAAGGTTTGTCCCAAGTGCGGCTATTACTTTCGATTGACGCCAAAGCAGCGCATTAGGTTACTTCTGGACAGAGGAAGTTTCCGGGAGAATTACGCCAATCTTAAACCCAGCGACCCCTTAGGGTTTGTTGCTGTTCAGTCTTACAAAAACAAGGTGAAGCAAGACCAGAAGAAGACAGGGTTGAGTGAGGCGGTTATTAGTGGCGAAGGTAGGATAGGCAAGCACAAGGTAGCTATAGCTATTTTAGATTTTGACTTCATGGGTGGGAGTATGGCTTCCGTGGTGGGGGAAAGAGTCACTCGCCTAATTGAAAAAGCAATCAAGAAAAGAATTCCCGTAGTTATTGTCTCTTCTTCTGGTGGGGCAAGGATGCAGGAGGGAGTTCTTTCCCTAATGCAAATGGCAAAGACAAGTGCAGCCCTGGGTCTGTTGGATCGGGAAAGGATACCTTTTATTTCGATTTTAACTAATCCTACTACAGGTGGGGTAAGTGCAAGTTTTGCTATGTTGGGTGATGTAATTATTGCCGAACCCAGAGCACTTATCGGCTTTGCTGGCCCGCGGGTTATCGAACAGACCATAAAGCAAAAGTTGCCTGAGGGATTTCAGACTTCAGAATTCTTATTAAAACATGGTTTAATAGATATGATAATTGAAAGAAAAAACTTAAAGAGTACTGTTGTTAGAATATTAAATCTTTTTTCATCCTGATAAACCGAAATTGACGCCCATAGATGTTTGAGTAAGTGTCTGCTTGAACAGTATAAATTACAGCCCACGCCCATTCTTTATGATTAAAAAATTGTAATATGACCTACCCCCAGGTTTTAGATTACCTTTCGGCTTCAGAGCATTTAGGTATAGAGTTTGGACTCTCTAATATTAAGAAGCTTTTGAGAGCCACTGGCATTGGTGATGAGAAATTCCAGATAATCCATATTACCGGGACCAATGGAAAAGGGTCAGTGGCTATTTTTCTCTCCAGTATTCTTAAACAGGCTGGATTCAGGGTTGGCCTATATACTTCGCCCCATTTAATCGATTTTCGGGAGCGCATTCAAGTAGATGGGAGATATATTTCCAAGAAGAAAGTTAGCGAACTCCTCTCTCAGTTACTGTTTTTTATCAGAACTCCTCGCGCAAAATTCTCCTTGAAGCCGACCTATTTTGAAATAATGACAGCCCTGGCGCTCCAATACTTTTCTCAAGCCAATGTGGAAATAGCCATATTAGAAGTGGGCATGGGTGGTCGGTTAGATGCCACAAATGTATTCAACCATTCCCTGGTGTCAATCATCACCAATGTCAATCATGAGCATACGGAGTATCTGGGTAAAAGAATTTCTGATATCTCTCGAGAAAAAGCAGGAATTATAAAAAAGAACGGAATCGTAATTACTGGAGTGAAACAGAAAAGAGCTCTGGGAATAATAAAAGGAGTATGTTGGAAGAAAAGAACAAGATTATTCCGTTTAGGAAAAGACATCAAAGTCCAACACATAAATCAAAGAAAAGACGCCAATAATTTCTGTGATTCCCAGATGTTCGATTACCAGGGAATCTTCGATAGTTTCAGAGATTTGAAGATAAGACTTTTAGGGAGACACCAGATAGAGAATGCGGCTTTGGCCCTGGGTGCAATCGAAGGATTAAGATTGAGAGGAATCCAGGTGGCGGAGAACCATTTGAGAAAGGGGCTGGAGAAAGCGACCTGGTCGGGGAGATTGGAAGTTTTAAATTGTGTCAACCGGAAAGGAAAGAATTGTAAGGTAGTGTTAGATGGTGCGCATAATCCAGCTGCTATGCACTGTCTCAAGAATGCTCTCCTGGAGGATGTTATTCCCCATCGCAGGATAATTCTCGTCCTGGGAATTTTGAAAGATAAAGATGTAAAAAAGGTAGTGGCAGAAATTGTTCCCTTATGCCAGGAAGTGGTGGTGACTTCACCTAACACCGAGAGAGGTTTGGATAAAAAATTGCTTAGAAGAGAAGTTATGAATTATCTCCCTTCAGGTAAGGTCAGGATGGAAAATGGCGTCGGGGAAGCCCTGATGAGGGCTCTTGAGGTTGCCAGTACGGATGATTTAATTTGTGTTACTGGTTCCCTGTACACTGTAGGGGAAGCGAAGAGGGCATTGAAACGATGAACAAGTATTCTATCGGAATAGACATTGGTGGCACGAATATAACTGTAGCCCTGGTTACAAAAAAAGGGAAAATCGCAAGAAAGATTAGGTTTCCCACCAAGGTAGAAGAGGGCAAAGCTAAGATTATTAAACGCATCGTAAAAGCTTTGGACGAAATTATGAGAGGTCTCGGGTCGAACTCTATAGAGGGAATAGGCATTGGTGTGGCTGGTGATATCGACCAGAATAGAGGGATTGTCCGATTCTCTCCCAATCTATTCTGGAAGAATGTGCCTATAGTTCATTTGATAAGGAAGAGATTCAATTTAAAGGTGGTTGTGGACAATGATGCTAATGCCGCTGCCTGGGGAACATACATTTTAGAAACTAAGAGAAAGGTAAAGAACTTACTCTGTATAACCCTGGGTACTGGCGTGGGAGGTGGCCTGATAATCAATGGAAGGATATATCACGGTGCCTCGGGCAGTGCCGGTGAGATTGGTCATATTACACTCAATCCCCAAGGAGAAAAATGTAGGTGCGGGAATTATGGTTGTCTGGAAACTTATGTCGGTTCAGCCTATATTGTTAAAAAGGCGGTTAAGGAAATCAAAAAAGGTGAAAGGAGCCTGATAAAGAAGCTCGCTGGGGGAAACTTACAGTCAATTACTTCCCAGACCATTCAGGCTGCTGCCCTGAAGGGTGATAAATTGGCAAGGAGAATCTGGAAAGAGGCAGGGGAATATTTAGGAATAGCATTATCTGGAGTTATTAATCTTCTCAATCCTGAAGTCATAGTTTTTGGCGGGGGAGTAGCCAGGGCTGAAGAATTAATTTTCCAACCAATGAAAAAAGAAATCCGAAAGCGCACTTTCAGGGTTCCTTTTGAGAAAGTAAAGTTTACTCACACAAAGTTCGGTGCAGACCTGGGGGTAATTGGTGCAGCTTTATTGACATTGCAAGGAAGAAATAGAAAGTGAAAAGTGTAAAGTGGTTCTTGCCTTCCTATATAGCCTTCGTGGCTATTTTTTTATTTTATCAATCTGCCAGTGCTTACCTTCCTGAAGGAAAAGAGTCCTATATAAGTCGAGCCAGTACCTATGTAGTCGTGGGGAGAAGTTCTGAATTAAGTCCCCTCCAGGATAATCCGATTATTCTTTCAGCCGATTACATTGAGTATAGGAAAGAAGAAAATAAAGTCTTAGCCCGTGGTAATGTTAAGATAGAAGATAGAGACGTTGTCGTGAAATGCGAGGAAGCCATTTTCGACATGAAAGAGAAAAAAGTGGAAGCAAAAGGCGAAATCGTTCTTCAAGATAAGGGAATTACCATCTATGGCAGTAAAATAATCTACGATTTGAGAACAGGACGGGGAGTTATAGACAATGCTTCATCATTTATAGACCCCTGGTACTTTTCCGGCCCGAAAATAGAGAGAATAAGCGATAAAGAAATCGTTTTACATAATGGTTATATTACTTCCTGCGAACTCTCTTCTCCCCATTATCGGTTTAAAGCAAGAAAGATTCGTGTTTTATTGGGAGAGAAGTTTTACGCTTACAATGTCCTGATGTATTTAGGTAAAATCCCCATTTTCTATTTCCCTTTCTACTGGCATTCATTGCGCGAGAGAAGATTTAGGTGGGGATTGAAATTGGGCTCCAGTGGCGAGGAAGGATTTTTTGCTAAAGCAAATTTTGGATATGCCTTTAGCGAGAGGACATATGGAACTTTACTCATCGATTATATGACCAAAAAAGGAGTTGGTTGGGGAAGCAGATATGATTACAATTTGCCCAATAAAATAAAAGGATTTTTGTACGGATATTACATTAAAGAGAAAGACACTAAAGAAAAGAAATGGCGGGGAGAGGTAGAACACTGGCAGAATTTAGGAAGCGACTTCTATTTCCAGACGAAGCTGGACTATATGTCCAATCAAAATTTTAATAGAGTATATAATGAAGAAGACTGGATTCCCATGAAAGAGGAACTGAAATCTCATATTGTTCTTACCCGCTCAAGACCCACCTATACTTTGAGAATACTTGGAGAAAGAAAAGATGTATGGGATGAGGATACTGACCGATTTGTCAATACTCAGGCCTATTCTCCCAGGTTCTCATTTGCAACAAATCTTCTCCAAATCAAGAAAGGACTGCTCTATTATAAATTAGGAGCGAATTACGCCAACTACTATGTTAAACCATACGATTATGTTACCAGAGAATTTCAGGAAGGTCACCGTGTAAATCAGAGCAATATCTATTTTGACCTGGTCAATAAACTGAGGTTATCACGCAGAGCGAGCGTAAATACAGAAGTAGGTTTTCAGGAAAGCTGGCGAGATAAGGATGAAAGCTGGAATAGAAAAAATGTATATAAGAATATATACCACACTAAAGCAAACTTACGGACGCGGATTACCAGGTCTTTGGATACAGACTTAACGCACAGTTTCCAGCAAGAACAGGGTAAGAAGACGACGCTCAATAAACTTTCGATTTTGGGAAAAATCCGCCTTCTCAGGTTGCTGGAATTTACTTCTTCTACAGGATATAGTTTTATTGGAAAGAGAAATGAGAGATTCGATAACCTTTTTTCCCGGGCGGATTTTACCCCTTCTCGTTTAACGAACTTCTATTTTGAGCATAGCTACGACTTGAACAGGGAAAAGACATCCAATTTTCAGGTTGAAACGATATTTGGTCCGGGAGCAAGGGAATGGTCAATAAATGCCAGATTGACCTATTTAGAGGGAATAACTTCGGACTATCCCCGTCGCCTGGACATAGTAAATGGGTTTAATTTTCCGATTACCGGAAAATGGAGGGCTCGACTGGCTACCAGATACGATATATATAGTCGTAAGCTTATGGAACGAGGAATTCATCTCTATCGAGACCTCCACTGTTGGGAAGCAAGGCTTAGCTGGACAAAAATACCTTCCGAGGAAGAGATATGGTTCACGGTTAATTTGAAGGTCTTTCCCGAAGGCAGAATAGGTGTTTACCATAATATTGATGAGGAGGAGTGGAGGCTACGCAGAAAATAATTTTTGTTTGACAATTTTTTCCCATTTTGTTAACATTGGTGTTACTTAAAATTGAAGGTGCCAAGGTAGCTCAGTTGGTAGAGCACCGGACTGAAAATCCGGGTTGTCCCCAGTTCGATCCTGGGCCTTGGCACTTTTTTTATAAGGTTTTGGTAGTGTAGAGTACCTTAGGAAAGTCAAGTTTAAAATTGAGAAGATAACTCTACTGTTCCTGGGGAAGGGCTAAAAAATACTTTTGGCACTCTCCCCGGCTAATAGATTGTTCTTTCACAAGAGAAATAGAGTCGGCAAAACAGGTTTATGGGGTTCTATCCTGCTCACAAAGAGTGCCTTCAGAGCCCCATCCTGGCAGTAATACGGAGTTCTCCTCCAAGGTACCGAAGCGGGGTTGAAGGCGGGCAGGAGTATCCAATCTACACAGCGAGGTTTTCTCCACGATAGATATTGGGGGAAAGAACCTCCAGGGCTTTAGCGGAATCCCCTACCCGTCTTACAGATTCAAATCCCTTACTGTGAAAGAACTTTACAGCATCTTTGAGGTTAAGTATATTTCTCTATTATGCTCCTTTTAAGTAGTGCTTAGCTGACTGAATACAGCTATCAATTAGCTCTGGTGCTTTACGCTGGATGAGAAACTGTTCGATTTTTCTCAAAGGATCTTTAGCAATACCCAAACCGGTAGATGGTCGAAAAGGTTTAAGTTCCTTAAGCATCCAGTAAGCTATACGAATAAATTTGCCAGTTACTGCTACACAGGCACAGTTTTCAGATTTGCCTCGTCCAATTAGACGGTTGGCAAAAAAGCGGAAGTGTTCGTTATTTTTCATTAGACGGTCACCGATATCTATGGAGATATAGCGTAGGGGAGAAGAGCCTTTTCTGGAAATGGGATGATCAGGGGCTTCATATTTAGAACTCTGATAACTAACCGGATCCAGTCCGGCACCTTTGATTACGCTGCGAGCACACCTGTATTGGGATAGGGGGCTGATTTCTCCTCCAAATTCCCCGGCAGTTACCGGACCAATGTAGTCAATGGTCAATAGAAGCACAGGTGGAATCTGTACCAGGTTTTTGACCACTTCTATCTCCAAAAGGCGGATATCTTCGTTAACTCTGCAGAGTTGGTGAAGCAGTAAAGATAGTATATATTGCATAGTTGGAGTCTCTGGCTGTTTATGGCTGAGAGCATTCCTGGCCCATTGGATAAGTTGATCAGCGTGGAGTTTGTTGAGACGGCGGCCACGACGGCGGAAGAAATTTAGAGCCCGTTGTGAGCCGAGTCGAATAATCTGGGTCGGGGTAGAGTAGTTCATGAAAAAGTCCATAGAGGCATTATCCCAGAGATGTCCTTCTTTAAATATATCCACTTCGGATATTCCTGGACAGAGAGAATCTAAGATTGCGTGGGCCTTGTTTTTCAAGGCGGTTTGATGCTTAATTTGATAACGTCTCTGGCGCTCAATAATCTTAAGACTGGCCCAGACAGGCTCCTGAAGATGCAGGGGAGTTGCATAAGCACTGATCAAAGCCTGACCAATAGCGACCAGGTCTATTTCGTCGGTTTTGGACCAGGTCAGGACTGCTTCACGGCATCGTTTAGTAGATATAGGGTTAAGTATATAGGTTTCGTATCCAAGCCCCTGTAAGTGGAGGGATAAATTTTGATAGTAGTGCCCGGTAGCTTCCATAGCTACTAATATGCGTTCGGTTCCTAAATGGGCGGCAAGGCTTGATACCCGCTTATGGAAGAGACTTACCCCGGGCATTGAGTTATCAAATTCAAAAGGGCTATGTAAGACACTACCGAAATAATTGGCTATCATTGCCTTGTGGGAGTTCTTGCCAATGACAATTGGAACAACCATTGTCTTCTCCAGATTTGCCGATTCTAACCTCTCGGTGAAAAGATTTCCCTTGATTCCACCGAGGTGTTGTGCTACACTTTTAGTGCTCTTTACCATGGTAGACCTCCTTGAAGGTGGTTTTTGCTTGCAACATTATACCTTCCCGAGGTCTCCGGGTAAAGAGCTTTTTATATAATAAATACTCCTTAAATACTATACCAGGGCTTTATGCCCGTAAAAGATATCCCTTCCTACCTTTGATTTCTCCCTTGCATAAATGAGGCCAATTTACTATAATTTTTTTGAAATAAATCCCCGAAAGGTTAAAAAATGATTACTGAAAAAAGCAACGACACCCCTTTTTTTAGAAGCCTGGAAGGACTTATCTTTTTAATCGGATGTTTATTACTAATAACGCAGGTAATTCTATTTACTATATTTGCGCACTACGTTCCCGGAATAAAGAAAGGCTTATTTCCAGTCATAGCTGCTGACCTCCTTGGTGGAAGAGGAGTCAGTATTTCTGTTGGGTTGGAAATGGGACTGTCAAAATTCCAGGTTATTTTCATCTCGGTCATCTTTAACCTGACTTATCTTTTTATTCTTTATCCTCTGTTTAGCTATTTTTACGAACACTTGATAAGGATGAAATTCATCGGGAAAGCCGTCAATTCAACCCAAAGAGCGGCCGAGAAACACCAGTCCAAAATAGAAAGATGGGGCGCTTTGGGAATAGCAATTTTTGTCTGGATTCCTCTGTTTTCTACGGGGTCATTGGTTGGCTCAATTATCGGAACATTGATCGGCATGCGCACAATTATTGTAATTTGTGTAGTAATTTTAGCGATGGTTACCAGTGCCATATCCTGGGCATTTATCTTTGATTATCTATTTGAATTCGCTGCAGGAGCAGGGAAAATTATCCCTTCGATATTCGTTGGTTTAATTCTGGGAGTAGTGATTTTTTACAGGCTACGTAAATTTTATCAGCTGGCTAAGCAAAAAATAAAAGCAAAAAAGGAAATTTAAAAAAGCCGACGTAGCTCAGTTGGTAGAGCAACGGTTTCGTAAACCGTAGGTCGACAGTTCGACTCTGTCCGTCGGCTTTAAAATAATGGAATATATGGCCGCGTTTTCCACTTTTGTGGGTAAGGCGGCTTTTTCCTTCTACTTATCTTTTGGCCGAAGTTATGATAAGTAAGAAATATGAATAGTTTCTAAAAATCGATGGGTTACCATACATAAATAATCATTTTGACAGTTGTATGGTAATTTTTTTTGTTGACAATAGTTACCATACAGAATATAATATTTTATAATTTGTATGGTAACAAATACATATTTGGTAAGGAGAAATAATATGGGAGTAATAAAAGGCGTATTGAGAGAAGAGCTTGAAAATTCTCTTCAGATGAAAAAGGACTATGAGAGGGAATTAGCAAAGCTACCTAAAGGGAGTCTCATAAAGAAAAAAATCAAAGGGCACGAATACTATTATCTTTTATTAAGGGAAAGCGGCAAGGTAAAATTTATATATAAAGGTAGTAAAGTATCCGAAGAAGAGATAGAAAAATACAAACAGGCAAAAGAATATAGAGCCAAGTATAGAAAGTTATTATCTCAGGTAAAAAAACAAATTAAGTTTTTAAGGAGTTCTTTACGTGGAAAAGAAGCAATATGAATTATGCCTTGAGATTTTGCGAAGATTAAGTAGAGTTAGAGTTTTAAATAATATTGTTCTTATTGGTAGTTGGTGCATTCCATTTTATAAGGAATATTTTGCCAAAGTAAAATATGTCCCTTCTATTAGGACGCGAGATATTGACTTTTTGATTCCAGTGCCATCGAGAATTCAGAAAAAAGTTGATATTCCGGAATTAGTAAAAGACCTTGGTTTCGTTATTGGTTTTAAAGGTCCACAAGGTTATATCAGGTTAGAGCACCCAAAACTATTTATTGAATTTTTAGTTCCAGAGAAAGGCAAAGGTACTGATAAACCTTACCCCTTACCAAAACTGGGTGTAAATGCAATTGCCTTAAGATTTCTTAATTTTTTATCTGAGAATACCATTAAGATTAAGATTGAAGATTTTTATTTGACCTTGCCTCATCCCGCCAATTTTTCCTTACATAAATTAATTGTTTTTCAACGAAGAATCAAAAGGGATAAGGCTATAAAAGATAGAAATATTGCTATAAGAATTCTCAAGGCTTTGATTAATAAAGGTGAGGTAAATATTATCAATGAAGTTTTTGATTCAGTTCCTCAAAAATGGCAGAAGAAAATAGTCAAAGGATTAGAAAAGGCTAAGGAAAAAGAAATCTTAGATATTTTGAGATAATATTATAATATAAATGATAAAGTGTTACTGGCGTAGTTTAGTTGGTAGAGCAACGGTTTCGTAAACCGTAGGTCGACAGTTCGACTCTGTCCGTCGGCTTATAAATAAAGGGTTTTTCTGAAAGTGAATTTTCGGGAGAGGGCGAGGGGCGGTTTTTGGGGCGGTTTTTGGTAAGGAAAGGGGCGAGAAAACTATCTGGAAAATTCTTGGAATTATAACTGCAGTTTTATTAATAATTTTTTGTCGGAGACGAAATGCTGTTTGGGGCGGTTTAACATTAGGAGTCATCATAGGGCTTATAGTTGCTATTTTCTTTGTTTTTAAGGGAAGTGGATTTAATTGGTATATTATCGGAAAAGGTGCAATAGCAGGAACAATATTAGGTTTTATCGCAGAATTGTTAGGGACGGTTTCTGATTTTATTAAAAAGAGAAAGGAAGAAAGATATGAATAAAATCAAATGGTGGCAATGGATTTTGATTATTGTTTTTGGCGGGATAATTTTTTATTTGGTCTATCCTAAATATGAACTTGAACTTAATAAAGTTCCTACGCGGATATGGATAATAATTATAATCATTCAGGCACTGTTGTTGTTTTTAAAGAGTGCTTTAAACGACATATTGGTAGCTTGGTATAAACACATAAAAGAACGCAAACGGGAGGAAAGGGAATATTTAATAAAAACATATCAATACCTGAGCAAGATGCTCAACGAATTTATTTCAATATTTTTTCTACATCAGTCCATAAACGATGCTAAACCATCAGAAAGACAGCTTTATTCCATATATCAAAAGCGCGCACTAGACAGGTTTTCTGAGTTACAAGATTCAGTAGATAAGATAAAGATTAGACTCCCAGAAAATGTCAGGGAAATAGTTGACAGAGTGCTAAGCGAAATGACTCCGAAGTTTAGAGATGCTCTTGTTGGTGTGAGTCCGGATAAAATTCTTGAGAAAATAAATAGATGTTTCTAAAGAAAAGATTACCCGTGCTCTAAAACAATTATTGAATTACATTGACTCTTATTAAGCGGAAAAAAGAGGGTGAGAATATTAGTAACAGAATATAAATAAACCTCTTTAAAAATTAAATATTGGCAGGTAAAAAGAAAGGAGATTAACCCAAACAAGGGGAGGTCTCCTTTTTTATTGGAGAAAGAAAAATGCAATTAAATAATATAAATAAGAAATGTAAGAAATGCACCCATAGTTGTAAACAACTTGCAAGCCAGACTATTCTTTTTTGTAGGATGTTTGAGCGGATAAAGAAAAAGAAAACAAAGGTTGTAGACCTTATTGAAAGACCTCAAGAAACTGCTTCGGTTGTTGTATAAGTAAAGACACCACTGAAAAAGAAATAACGCCATTACAATAGCGATTGCAGGGGCGTATCTTTGATTTAACAGGAGATTTTTTCTTTCTCATAGATTCACATTATAAGATATTCCGGATCTTTGGCAATTAGTTTATAAGTCTTTGTTAATATGATAGATAAGTAAAGAACAAAACCGCCGAAAGAAGAAGGATAGAAGCCAAACCATAGCCCTTATTAGTAACAGAGATAAGGAGAGTAAGTAGAGATTTTTTAGCAGCGCTGTGCTTTACAATCAATGCAGTTGGGAAGTAATGAGAAATCGTCCGACACCTTGTCTTTTTGAATAAGAAAAAATGAGGGCAAAAGCGGTTAATAAAATCGAGGGTCTTAATTATTTATAAATATCTGATTGCATTATTAAGGATATTATCTATAAGAGGTAAGGGAGAGGTCAAAGCGACAAGTACCTTATTAACGCTATACCGAAAATGGCAGGACTCAGTTAGAAATTTTTTTCCATCGGTAAGATGAACAAACCCAGCATAAAAATTTTCAGGAAATAAAAAAGGGATTATTATAAATTATTGCCAGATTAGGTATTGTCAAGTGGAAAGCGACATTGATTTCTCCATTTGAATTAACTGCTTATCAAAGAGCCTGTAAAAAAGCAAAAATTCCTATTGTTTTGGAAAAAAAGAAGAAGATTACTTCAGATGAGGCATTCAGAATTCTATATGGGAAAGGTGGTGAGAAAGAATGATATTACTTGATAGAAAGATTGAAGAGCAGAGAAAATTCCCGAAGGCCACCCATCTATTTATCCCTCTCAAGAGCCGCTTTCAGCTTAGCTTTGTATTCCGGAGTAGGCTCATAAGCGATTCTTCCAGGAAAAATTTTGTCTCTCGTAGTCAGATCAATATCCCAAACGTCAAAGGTTCCCCCAAGAACCTCGTGGGTATTAAACCGTACCCACATATGAAAGTCATCTCTTCCCCATACCTGAATTCGATACGTCATAAAATTTACCTGATAATACTTATCCCAGAGCTTTTTATAGACCCAGATGGCCAGATCTTCAGAATCTCCTCCACCACGAGCTTCAGTTTCGGCTGGACTTTGCCAATAATCATTTGGATCATCCGGAATAAACTTAAGCGGATTATCCCTGATGACCAGATCATAAATGTCATAAATAAGAGGTGGAATTTCCTTTGGATAAGTGAGTTCTTCAGCTCTTCCTGGTGAAAATAGGGATAATGCAAGCGTACACGCGATGAATAGCGACGTTATTTTTCTCATAAAGAATACCTCCTTTTTTCATTATACTAGGAAAAAATTTTACAAGGTTCAGTATTTCTTGTCAAGTACAATCTTTTCTCGTCAAGGCAGAAATATAAAAGAGAGGGGTCTTGGGGAGCTTTGCTCCCCAGCCACTAAAAGGGCGACGGGCGAAATCAAGATTGGCTAAGAAAGGAATGAAAAAGAATGTCCAAGATAATCAAAGTTAAAGAGCTATCCAGTCTCTTACGAAGGTTGGGAGTTGAAAAAGAGAAGAGGAAGGAAATCTTGAAAGAAGCCCGTGGTAATAAACTCCCTTGTATCAGTAAACGACAGATTAGGAGGATGAAACTGGATTTGGCGATGTATGGAGTTGCTGGTTTATCTTTTGGGAAAACAAATCCTGATTGTGGGAAAGTAAGAAGAATTCATCCTCAGAGAATTAGTCTAAAAAGTCAACAGAAAAGAAGCTTAAATTCCCAAAAATTAGCAAAAATTAGCAAGGACTGAAATATTGAGAAGACCCAAAAAAACACTTGTCAATCCTTTATTTCATTAATATAATAATTTGAAGTTGGGCGGTTTCGTAAACCGTAGGTCGACAGTTCGACTCTGTCCGTCGGCTTTATTTTTTGGCTTTTCCACAAGGTAGTCCCTCCAATCGTTTCGAGACACACCAAAAAAACAGTATCAATTCGACTCAATTCTGTGTAAGTTCAGGTATATAAGATTTTGTACTTGACTCCACCCAGTAATGGTGATACATTGAAATCAAGATTACGAATAAGGAAGTGAGGAGTTTGCGGTAGCATTGTTACAATCAGATAGGCAGAAACCCTCGTTACGACAAGACAGAAAAATGGATTTACACAGGAGGGGAAAGTTGATGTTAGGGTAAATGAAGAGCTATCTATAGAATTGAAAGGAGGAAATTATGACTGAGCAGGAGATTAAAGCTGAAATAGAGGCACACATTAAGGGGAAATACTCATCATGGACGATTGGGATTACAGATGACCCTGATAGACGGAGGACAGAGCACGGGAATCCCAAATATTGGCATCATTGGTACGCTACTACCGAAGAAGTAGCAAGACGAATTGAATCTTACTTCATTGAGAAAGGTTGTAAGGGTGACGTCGGTGGTGGAGAGAACCCCAATTATGTCTATATATTCTGATGTTAAGCGTTTACGAATTGAACTTGTTCCGAGACGACAGCCAATCTGCAGGGCTTTAGGAGCTGAAAACGTATAAGGTCCCCCTGACTTTTCGGTTTGGTAAACCCGTAGGTCGACAGTTCGACTCTGTCCGTCGGCTTTATTTATATTGACAATTACACTAAATAAATATATACTGTGACTGGATTGAAAGAGTGGCTGGCTTAGAAGAAGAAATGTCAACAAATTCAACAAGCCTCCCTTATTCGGTTCTAAAATTTCTAACGCGGGAAGGAGGAATTTAGAATAATACAGCTCGTCGGTAATTTTGCCCGGAGAGTATTCAGAGCGAGAAAGGGATAAAATAGGTAGCCTTTACAAAATAAGAAAATAGAAAAAGGAGGAAAATATCATGCCTTGGCCTAATGAAGAAAAACTTCCCACTGATGAATTTGTCAACCGTATCAAGACCTTTTTTAAAGGTAAACGATACGGTGGACAGATTATTTTCATCGGGATAGTTCTACTGTGGTTAGTATCGGGAATCTATATTGTTTCCCCAGCTGAACAGGGTGTAGTAAGACGATTTGGTAAAATGGTGAGAATCACTTCTTCAGGATTGCGTTACCGTCTTCCCTGGCCGATTGAAAAAGTAGATACACCCAGAGTGACTGAAGTGAAAAGGATTGAGGTAGGGTTTAGAGTCATTGACCCTGGTCCACCAGCGCGTTACCAGTTCATCCCCGCAGAATCGTTAATGCTAACCGGTGATGAAAACATCGTTGACTGCCAAATTATTGTCCAGTATAAGATAAAAGATCCAGCTGATTATTTGTTTAATGTTAAGGACATCAAAGGAACACTCCGTGATGCCAGCGAGGTTGCTCTGCGTCAGGTTATCGGGAATAGCGATATTGATGATGCTTTAACTATAGGGAAATTACGTATTCAGCAGGAGATCCGAGAACTTTTACAGAGGATAATGGATGGTTACGAGTCAGGGTTACTAATCACCGAGGTAAAATTACAGACCGTTCGTCCTCCTAAAGAGGTAGAAGCAGCTTTTAAAGATGTAGTTAGTGCTAAAGAGGACAGGGAAAGGCTTATCTACGAAGCTAAAGGGTATCAGGAAGATATTATCCCTAAGACCAAAGGACGAGCAGCGCAGATATTAAGAGAAGCTGAGGCTTATAGAGAAGAAAGGATAAAAAGAGCGCAGGGTGATGCCGGTAAGTTTTTAGCAATCTTAAAAGAATACGAAAAAGCAAAAGATGTAACCCGTGAGAGGTTATACTTAGAAACTATGGAAGAAATTCTACCTAATGTCAAAAAGGTAATAATCGATTCTAAAGTTGGCGGTGGCTTACTGCAACTTTTACCCTTAGAAGAAATGGTTAAGCCAATCTTATCCACTGAAGAGAAAGAAAAAGGGAGGTAATACCAAAATGGCAAATAAAAAAGTTACGCTGATTGTGTTGTTAGTGATAATTGTGATAGGGATAAATATGACTTTATTTACTGTTGATGAGACACGGCAGGTGATTATCACTCAGTTTGGTAAGTATATCAAAACAGTAGATGAGGCTGGTTTACATTTAAAAATTCCTTTAATGCAAACGGTTCATTATTTTGATAAAAGACGCTTGGAATACGATGCTGCTCCAGCAGAAATTTTAACCCGTGATAAAAAGACGCTGGTAGTTGATAACTATGCACGGTTTATAATTGTTGACCCGCTTAAAGTTTATCAAACAGTAAGGGATGAAATTGGTGCACAGGCGAGACTTGATGATATCATTTATTCCGAGCTAAGGGAAGAGTTAGCCCGTCACGATTTCTCGGAGATAATCGACTTGCGTCGGGAAGCAATAATGGATACCGTGGCTAAACGAAGTGCTGAGAAGGCGGTTCAATATGGGATTAGGATTATTGATGTACGGATTAAAAGGGCGGATTTAGCTGAAGAAGTAAAGGCAAGTGTTTACGGACGGATGCGTGCAGAAAGAGAGAGAATTGCTAAAAAATATCGTTCTGAAGGGAACGAGGAGGCAATGAAAATTAGAGCCGAGACAGATAAACAAAAGGTGTTTATATTAGCTGAAGCCTACCGTAGAGCACAGAAGATAAAAGGCGAAGGAGATGCTAGGGCTATTAAGATTTATGCCCGGGCATTTCAAAAAGATGCTGAATTTTATAGTTTCTTAAGGGCACTGGAGGCTTACAAAAAGTTTATCCGCGAAGGGACTATCGTAGTATTGGAATCCAACTCGGAACTATTTAGATATTTAGGTAGCCCAAAGAAATAATAAAAAAGTTGTGGTCACTTATTCAAAAGAAGAAATATTTAAAGTTCCGGGAAAGTTCCGGGGAAAGTTCCGGGGACACAATACTTAATTAAAAAAGGGGAAAGGGAATCGAGTAAGATAATTAAGTATTGTGTCCCTGTAATTTTTGTCTATGATTTTGAGCAGAACCTTTAAACTGCTCAAGGGTCATGGAACGGGGACAGTTGTTCGAAGCGGGTTGTCGGCTGCAAAATAATGGAATATATGGCCGCGTTTTCCACTTTTGTGGGTAATGTGGCTTTTTTATAAACGGGTTGAATTTTTGCAGAAATTGTGTTAGAATACTATAAGGATTATGAATAAAAAACTAATCAAATATTGCAATGTAATAATAGAGTTCGGCTTGCCAATTTTAGCCTTCCTTATTGCTCTATCGTTCTATCTGAAGACCTACGATTCCTGTCAGATAAAAATTACGCTTCTACATATTGGCGCTATCATTATTATAGCAGCGTGGATTGTCAAGGTAATTGAGAGGGGAAGGTTACTGGAGAGTAGAGAACAGCGCCTCTACGCAATTCCTGCTCTATTTTTCCTCCTTTCCGGTATCATTTCCTTTTCCATTTCCCCCTTCAAATTCACCAGTTTCGAGGAGCTTACCAGGAGAGTTCTGTATATAGGAATTTTTCTGATAGCTCTCATTGAGTTTAACAGTTCCGAAAAAGTAAAGAGAATGTTCCGCTGGATACTCGCTGCTACCTTTATCGCTGTTTTCTATGGTTTGATTCAATTCATGGAGTTAGATACCTTCATCTGGAAGGGAGCTTTTGGAGATAGAATATTTTCCACTTTTGGCAACCCTAATTTCTTTGCCGCCTTCCTGGTACTGGTTACTCCTTTAATTTTAACATTTTTCGATTTTTCCGACCTGAAAAAGGCTAAAAAGACATTTGTCTCTTTGGTTCTGGTGGCAACCATTGGTATCCTCTACTGTTTTATGCAATTTTTGGGAAAGGAAGGACTCATGGGCATGGGAAGTCTGGGAACTCAAGCCTATATCTTCTTTGTGGAAAATAAGACATACGCTTTCTTCTTTTTACTTCTCCTTTCTTTATTATTAATGGTGTTAGTGAAAATGAAGTCCAAAAAGCTTCTGGTTCTCTTTGTGTTTATCGTTCTTATTAATCTTATCACCACCAGAACCAAAGCTGCTTATATCGGTTTTGTAGCGGGAATCTCCTTCTTTGCAATTACGACCACGCTGTTTGTCGTTCCCGCCACAAAAAAGCAGAAGAAAACTTTTCTGGCAGTTTTCTTAGCAGTCCTGCTTCTGGGTACCATGAGTGCGGTAACTTTCCTTATAAGACAGCGAATAGACTCGGTGCGTTTCCGGGTGTTCACCTGGATTTCCACTTTGGAAATGGTTAGAGATTATCCTGAGGGAGGCACGGCAATTAAATCAACCCCCGGCAAGGAACTAATTCATAAGTTTCTGGGAACAGGAATTGGCACTTTCAAAATAGTCTATCCTGCTTTCCGGCGTCCGGAGATATTCCATATTGAGGGAAAACATAATACCGAAACAGACCATCCAGAGAATGAGTTCATCGAGGTCTGGTACGATGAAGGGATAGTGGGATTCGGGATATTTCTCTGGATTCTGACATTATTCTTTTACACTGGAATAAAGAGGTTAAAGCAAGTTACTAGCTATTCGGCACAAGGTCCTCCTTCTCCCAAGATTTCCCGGTTCAATCCTCACTCTAAGAAGGGTTCAAAATTCAAGATCGGCTCTCGATTAGAGAAGTTGACCAGACGCCAATATCTACTTCTTGGCTTGCTCTCGGGGCTGTTTGGACTTCTGGTGCACAATCTTATGTGTGTGAATATGAGATTTGTATCTTCAGGTTTTGTTTTCTGGCTTTTCCTGGGATTGCTTGGTGGTCAGATAGTGGGGCAGAAAGAGAAGGTTAATGCGAGTTTGGAAGATAATAAAAGGTCTAAGTTTCTAAGTAATGTGCGTTTCCGAAGAATAATTCAGACCATAGTTATAATTCTCGCTCTGTTTCTGGTCTTCTTCTTCAGGCGATTCTTTATAGCCGATATCCACCACAACAAGGCTATCGCTTACTCCAAGGCAGGGAGGTGGGAAGATGCTTTAAAGGAGTATCAGACTGTTTTGAGAAATAACCCTTATTATGCAATGACTCACTACTTTATGGGCAATGTCTACAACGATAGGTGGGATATGAAGGAAGTTTACGACCCTCGCTGGGATTTTGTAGACATCAAACAGAAATATTTCTTTCCTTCCATTCATAAATTGTTGAAGGGGACAGAAAAGGAGGAGCAAAAGCCGCGCACTGATGCTGAGAGGGCGCTGGCGAAGTATGCTGATTTAAAGAAGTTAGCTCCCAATTATGTGCAGGTCCACTTCCAGGAAGGAAATGCACATGCTAAATTGAGAGAATGGGATAAGGCTATAGAGGATTACGAGAAGGCTTTAGCTCTTGACCCTGTATTTGCTGCCACCTATTTCAAGATGGGCTGGTGCTATGTTCAGAAGAAGGAATGGGCTAAGGCAGAGGGGGTTTACCAGAAGGCTGTAGAATGGAATCCCAAATTCGGTCAGGCATATATAAATTTAGGCAATGTCTATTTTATGCAGAGGAAGTTCACAGAGGCTGAAAAGTGTTTTAGGAAAGCAGTTGAACTGAACGATTCTGACATTAGAGCCCACAGGAGTCTTGCCGCTTTCTACACGAATACAAATAGACGCGGTTTGGCTCTGAAAGAATGGAAAAAGATATTAGAGTTGAATCCTGAAGATAAACAGGCAAAATCTATAATTCAACAGATGGAGACTAAAAAGCTAAAAGTGAGAGATTAATCTTTAGTCTTCCTCTCTCCGCCAGCTTGCTACCATTCCTGGCGAGTGGCGGTTTTTTCTATTATCAAAAGGCGCCGTAAAACCCCTGGCTTTAGCCATGGGGATATAAGGCGCTGGGTGTGATATCCCTGAAGGGGGCGAAGCGCAAACAATTAGAGCTTGAACTATGATAATCAAAAAGAGCTTCAAATATAGACTCAGATTGACCAGAGAACAAGAGTCTCTCTGTAGCCAGACAGCAGGCTCATGCCGCTATGTATGGAACAGGGCCTTAGCCCTAAAGAAGGAACTTTGGGAGAAGAAGAAAGAGAATCTATCTTGTTTTGACTTAAATAACCTGCTCGCAGAATGGAAGGAGGAACTTGATTGGCTCTCTAGTCCACCTTCTCAATCTCTTCAACAAGTCAACAAGGACCTGGACCAGGCCTTTAAGAACTTCTTCTCTGGCAGAGGCTATCCCAAGTTCAAAAAGAAGGGAGTGAACGACAGCTTTCGTCTTCCCCAAGGAGTAACCCTAACAAAACAGCTATCAAAGAAGGTAGGCCAGGTAAATCTTCCTAAACTCGGCATAGTCCGTTTCACCAAGACAAGAGAAATTGAGGGAAGAATAAGACATGTAACCATATCAAAATCTTGCAAAAACTGGTTCATTTCATTTAACTGTGAAGATATCCCACAGCCTAAGGAAATACCTCAATCTCACATAGGAATAGACAGAGGCATAAAGATCTTTGCTCAATGTTCAAATAGAGAAGCTATACCTACAGTATCACCTCTAAAGAAGAATCTAAAGAGACTTGCCAGACTACAAAGACAGCTATCCAAAAAGAAAAAGTTCTCCTCAAATTGGAGAAAGACCAAGCAAAAAATACAGAAACTCCACAACCATATAGCAAATCTACGCAATGACTTTCTACATAAGGTTTCCACGCAATTAGCCAAGAGCCACAGCTTAATTGTCATGGAAGACCTAAAGACAAAAGATATGGCCAAATCAGCCAAAGGAACAAAGGAAAAACCGGGAACAAACGTAAAAGCCAAATCAGGACTAAATCGTTCCATCCTTGACCAGGGCTGGTACACATTCCAGAACCACCTCTCCTATAAACTGAACTGGAGAGATGGAAGACTGGTACTGATACTTCCGAAGAATACCAGTCTGGAGTGCAGAATATGCCACCATATCTCAAAAGAAAACAGGATAAACCAGGAAGTGTTTCAGTGTCAAAACTGCGGACACACAGAAAACGCAGACCTAAACGCAAGCATAAACATATTAGCCGCGGGACACGCGGTCATAGCCTGTGGAGTGGAGGCATTAGCTTCCACAGCGAAACAGGAACTCCTAATACGAAAACCAGCAATGGTATAAGTTGGAGAATCCCCTGCCTTTAGGCATGGGGAGTTGTCAAAGAGCATCCCGATTATTAATCGGGATGCGGATTAGGAAGTTTGAGGGAAACAATCTGGTTTCCCTCAAGGGGTTGCTGTCCCGATGGATAAATCGGGACGTGTTAGCGACGGGCGCGAGACGGTGAGCGCCCCGGGTCCGAAGGACCGCTGGAGCGACGAGTAAGGAGCTCCGTGTTAGCGACGGGCGCGAGATGGTGAGCGCCCCGGAGGACAGAGAAGTAAATGTCTGGTGGACATTTGGTGAGCGCCAGAGGGGCGGAGCCCCTATGGGAGTAACCCCGAAGGGGTTATCTTGAAATGGATTTCGAACGCATAATAAGATATATTTTTTTTCTTATCCTTTTAATTTGTCCCTTAATCTTTCTTACCGATACTACGCGCAATCCTTATGTAATTCAAAACGTGGTGCTTGGGATTGGTCTATCTGTAATTTTAGCTATCTGGCTGATAAAAAGCAATCTTAAGCGTCAGATTATTTTGCCCAGAACATACCTCGACAAACCCCTTTTCCTCTTCTTTTTGGTCTCCCTTCTCTCAGTTGCTTATTCGTTCTATATCCATCCGGAATTTAAACTGGCTATCCTTTCTTTCAGTGGAAGAAGGCTGCTATTTTTGTTTCTCAATTGCATAGCGGTCTTTTACATAACTGTCTACCTCCTTCACGATGAAAGAAATCTTAAAAGGTTACTATATATTGCCTTTGCCGTGGGAACGCTTGTCTCTTTGTATGCTTTACTTCAGTATGGAGGGATTGAACCCATATGGCCAAGGAAGCTAGATCCCTTTGGCACTCGCAGCGTCTCCACTTTTGGCAACCCCAATTTCCTGGCAAGTTTTTTGATTCTAATCTTGCCTGTAATAGCGGTTCTGGCTGTTTATGAAAAGGCTCTCATAAAGAAGCTCTTTTTAGGCGGACTTTTCGGAGTTAACTTCTTTGGACTCCTGGTAACCCGCACTCGCAGTGCCTGGCTGGGACTTTTTGTGGCTTTGATTTTCCTTGCCTTCTATCTCATTTTCCACCAGGGTTCTCTAATTTCCAGGAATAGAAAATGGTTAATCTTTCTGGCAGGTGTTCTGTTTCTGATGATGCTCTATCCTGTAAGGGTCGGTGAGCAAAGGGAAAAGAAAGTTATGGTTGTGAAGCTTGTTATGGAGAAGGTTAAGAGCATTGCCGATTTTAGGCAGATGGCCTATGTTCAAAGATTCTTAATCTGGCAAGCGGCCTATTCTATGTTTAAGGAAAGTCCACTTTTAGGCCATGGCTGGGGAAATTTCGAGATTATCTATCCATTTCATCAAGGGAAATTTCTGAAGATAAAGAAGTATTCTCCTTTTCGCACTCATGCCAACAATACTCATAATGAGATATTAGAGATAGTTTCCCAGACGGGGATTGTGGGTTTGGGAATATATATTTGGTTATTTATCCTCTTTTTTAAAATGGGAATAGATAGTTACAGAAAGCTTACTGGTGAATATGATAAGATTGTTGCTTTGGGGCTTTTGGCAAGCATTTTGGGAATGCTCATTGACAATTTGTTGAACGTTTCCTTACATTTTCCAATGCCTGCCCTTTTCTTCTGGATATGGATGGGATTGGTAGTGGGAATATGCCAGAGATGGAAGGTGTCAGAACGTAAGATTCCCATTAAAAAATTCCTTGTTTACCCATTGGGAATAATTATTTTGGGAATTGTTCTGTTTAATCTCAGATATTTCCGAGGGGAAATTCATTATTTTAAGGGCTTTAAGTATGCAAAAAATAACGCTACGCTGGGAAACGCAGTTAGGGAGTGCGAGCTATCCTATAAGATTTATCCTCTAAATGTGGACAATAACTATGAACTGGGAAACGTTTATGCTCGCTTAGGTGAGAAGGAGAAAGCTATTTGGGCTTACCTTAAAGCAATAGAAGCAAACCCTGGTTACGACGAGATATATTCAAATTTAGGAATTATGTATGGACAGACCAAGAGAATACCAGAGGCTATGGAAGCTCTAAGTAAATCGATTGAGATAAATCCTCTCTCCGTCCCTACCCGCTCTTACCTTGCACAGGTGCATATTGGAAGAAAGGAATGGGAGAAAGCTGCTAACCAATATCGAGAGATATTAGAGCTTGAGCCCGAAAATTCGAAAGTTAAGGCGAATCTTTCCTATGTCCAGGCACAGATGGGAAAGAAACCCCCTATTCCTGCACCAACTCAGGAAATCAACCTTCTATTTGAGAAGGGGGAAAAATATGTAAACAATAGAGATTGGGATAAAGCAGAAGAGACTTACGGGAAGATTGTAAAGCTTGTTCCTGGAAACATAAAAGCAAACCTCTATTTGGGTAATATATATTTTAGCCAGGGTAAGATGAAAGAAGCAATCAATCAATATGAGAAGACAATCAAACTCTCTCCCACATTCAATATTGGGGCTCATAATAACCTTGGTCTTGCCTATCTGGAATTGAAAAAGGTCAATCTGGCAAGAGAAGAATTCCAAAAAGTTTTGAAAGTTGCTCCTGGAAACGAATTGGCCGCGAGGAAGTTAAAAGAGACAAAGTCCAGGTTTAAAGGGGAGTCGAAAGAGGATAACTTGACAAGATAAATGAAATCTGTTAGGATGATGAACATATAATTGAACGACGGAAATTGTGATGAAAAGTAATTTACAAAGGAGAGGAAAATGAAAAAAAAGCCCTTTCCATTAATGTTATTGGTAGGATTGGTTATTACTTATTTTTCAGGCATTTATTCTGTCTTATCTGCAGGGGAAGTAGTTGATTTGATCGATACCCCCACTCCTCAAATTACTGAACAGGGGGGATATAATGTAAATTTCCGCTTCTATAGCTTGGAAAGCAGGGGAGGCAGTAGTAACAGTGGACTTCTGGTGGGTCTATTCTTTGGAGTATTGGAGCATATGAACCTGGGAGTTTATCTTGATACTGAAAATATCATAGGGAATGATAATGTCAAGCTCAGGCGTCCTCGACTCTTTGTAAAACTTTACCTCTTCGGTGGAGCCGAGTACTTCCCAGCAATTAGCGTTGGTTACGATGATCAAGGTTATGGAGAATATAGTGACGGAAAGTATGAGCAGAGAGAAAAAGGTTTCTTTATAGTTGTCTGCAAAGAGAATTTTATTCCGGGATTGGAAGTTTGTACCGGGGTTAATGGTTACGATTTTGATAGATTCAGGGTTAGAGGATTCATTAGCCTATTTTCTAAAGTGTATGAGAATGTAATCCCCATGTTGGAATTCGATAATTTGGGTGGCGGAAAGCAGGTTAGGATAAATATAGGCATACGTTATTTCATCACGCCAAACTTAAACGTTGAAATAGACGGAAGAGATATTGCCCATGAATCTGACCGCATCTTTCGCATCGGATATATGAGTGGATTTTAGATTAAAAGATAGTCTGTTCATCGCTAGGAGGAATTTCTTGACGTCAAAAAACTTCGGACTCTGCAAGGCGCAAATCAAAACTCCTCGCTTCGCTCGTCAGACAGTGATTTGCTTGAAAAAAGATGAGCCGTCCTCGTTTTTTGGCTAAAATTCCAATAGCTCTTCACAGACTATCTTTTAAATGTTGTGGTAAGGGAGGATGTATTGGTTGAAGTTGAAGGATTAGATTTTGAAAGACCGGTTGTACAACTGGAAAAGAAAATTGAAGAACTGAAAAATCTTGACGTTAACGAAAAAGTCGATTTTTCTCAGGAGATAGCCAGTCTGGAGAAAAAATGCGAGAAACTTAAGAAGGAAATTTTCGGGAATCTCACTCCCTGGCAAAAGGTTCAACTGGCTCGCCATCCTCAACGCCCCTATACTTTAGACTATATAAATCTCCTTATGAGTGATTTTGTAGAACTTCAGGGAGACAGAGGTTTTGCCGATGACCCAGCCATGGTGACGGGAATGGCTAAATTTAAGGAAGAAACGGTTGTAATTATTGGTCATCAGAAAGGCCGAACGCTCCAGGAGAACATGGTGAGAAATTTCGGGATGGCCCATCCGGAAGGATATCGCAAGGCGTTGAGGATAATGAAACTGGCTGAGAAATTTTCAATTCCTATTATTAGTTTCATAGATACTCCCGGAGCCTACCCAGGAATCGGGGCAGAAGAGAGAGGGCAAGCCGAAGCAATTGCCCGAAATTTGAAAGCCATGTCAGAATTGGAAGTTCCCATTATCGTTGTGGTCGTGGGAGAAGGTGGTAGTGGGGGAGCGCTGGGAATCGGCGTTGGCGATAAAGTCCTGATGTTGGAGAATGCTATCTATTCGGTTATCTCTCCTGAAGGTTGCGCTTCTATTCTGTGGAGGGATGTAGCGAAGGCTCCGGAGGCTGCTAAGGCACTAAAGTTGACCGCTCAAGATTTATTGGGGTTAAAGGTGATTGATGAAATTATTGATGAGCCTCTGGGTGGCGTCCATCGGGATATAGAATTTGTAGGGAGGCACTTGGAAAAAAAGATAAAGAGATACCTGAACGAATTAAAAAACTTGCCCGTAGAGGAACTGTTAAGAAAAAGGTACCAGAAGTTTCGCCTGCTGGGCGAATTTATAGAAGTACAACCGAGAAGAAAAGAAAAAACTGAAATAAAAAAAGAGAAAAAATGAGAAGGATTGCTGTTACCACTGCTGGTGGCGATGCCCCGGGAATGAATGCTTGTCTTAGAGCAATAGTTCGCTCAGCGATCTATTATGGCTTAGAGGTGGTGGGAATTGAAGAAGGGTATTGGGGATTGATTGAAGATAAAAAGAGAAGAATGGATTTGAGATCGGTTAGCGGAATTATCAGCTGGGGCGGAACGATATTGAAGACGAAAAGGTGCGAAGAGATAAAGACTAAAAAAGGGATAGAGAAAGCAACAAGGGTTTTAAAAAGGAACAGGATTGACGGTTTGATTACCATTGGAGGAGAAGGTTCTTTTAAAGGGGGGATAGAAATCTATCGGGCAAGTAGAATACCTCTTGTTGGTATACCAGCAAGTATTGACAATGATATCGCCGGCACAGAAGATACCATAGGTTTCGATACAGCGGTGAACACAGCCTTAGACTCTATTCAGAAAATTCGGGATACCGCTTCTTCTCACGAGAGGATCTTTATCATCGAGGTGATGGGAAGAGAGAGGGGGTTTATTTCCCTGGCGGTGGGATTGGCTTGCGGGGCTGAGATAATTTTAGTGCCCGAAATAAAATATAATCTCAGTAAAATCTCTCAGGAATTGGAAAAGGGCAGAAAGAGTGGTAAGAAGAGTAGTATTATTGTTATGGCTGAAGGAGCAGGAGCTTCCTATGCCATAGCTCATCAAATAAGAGATGTTACAGGCTATGAAGTCAGAGTAAGCGTTATTGGTTATATTCAACGTGGTGGTTCCCCCACTGCCCGCAGCGTAAATTTAGCCAATCTTTTTGGACATCAGGCAGTGAAGGTTTTGATGAGAACGAAATCGGCCAAGATGGTGGGATGGAAGGAAGGAAAGGTTGTAGTTCTGCCTTTGGGCTATTCAACAAAACATAGAAAAGAGATAGATAAGAATCTTTACAGGTTGGCTCATATACTGGCAATTTAGAAATGTTCAAGAAGAGGACAGAAGGATAAAGGAGGTAGAGTAAGAATTACCATGAGAATTGGAGTATTGAATGGTGGAGGAGATGTGCCAGGTTTAAATCCGGCAATTCGTGGATGTGTGTTGCGGGCAATGGATTTTGGCTGGGAAGTAGTGGGAATTAATGAGGGCTGGAAGGGATTGATTGAGGGTTTGACTGAGTCCCTGGGAATTTCCCAAGTGGAAGATTTAATGAATAAAGGAGGGACAATACTGGGCACTTCCCGGACCAGTCCCTATAAGGTAGAGAAGGGCGTGGAAAGATGTTTGCAGAATATAAGAAAACTTAAGATTGAGGCAATAGTTGCTATGGGTGGCGAAGATACTTTAGGAATAGCCAATAAACTATATAAGGAACACAAGATGAAAGTTGTTGGTGTCCCAAAAACTATGGACAATGACCTTTCATCCACAGATTACACTTTTGGTTTCGATACCTCGGTTACTCTGGCGATGAATGCTTTGGAAGTTTTAAAAAATACTGGAAAATCACATAGAAGGATTATGGTTTTAGAGGTAATGGGCAGGCACGCTGGCTGGGTGGCGCTGTTTACAGCCATTGGCGGTGGTGCAGACTGGGTTCTGCTTCCTGAGGAAAAAGCGGATATAGATTCGATGTGCAAACATTTGAAAAGAGTTTATGAAAGGAAAAAGATAGCCACAGTAGTAGTTTCTGAAGGTATCGAAGTTCCCGGAGAGAAAATAAGTAAAGAAAAACTGGATCAGTTTGGCCATATGCTTTTGAAAGAGAGAGGGATGGGAGAAGGTATTGCTAGAGTTATAAGGGATAGACTGGGAGTTGATACCAGGGTGAGCGTTATCGGTCATATGCAGAGGGGAGGAGCTCCCACTCTATTCGACCGAATGCTGGGAGTGAGGGCTGGTGTAAAAGCAGTGGAACTGATTAAAGAAGGAAAGTTTGGTCAGATGGTCTCCTTACGGGGAACAGAGATGATGGGGGTTAGTTTAGAAGAAGCTGTGGGTAAGTTAAAGACTGTTTCCCCTGAATGGATCGACTTCGCCCATACCCTTTTTAAATAGGGATATTAAAAAATAATTTGTTCATCGTTTGGGAATTTCTTAACGCCAAAAAACTTCGGACTCTGCGGGGCACAAAAATAAACTCCTCCCGCACAGCGGGACTCGGACAAATTTTTGCTTGAAAGAAGATAAGTGAAGCATCCCAATTTTCAATCGGGATGCGGATTAGGGGGTTTGGGGGAAATAATCTGATTTCCCCCAAGGGGTGACAGAGAACCCCGATGGAATCGGGGTGAACGCCAGAGGGGTGAAACCCCTATGGAAGTGTTCCTTTGAGGAACACTTGTCCTCGTTTTTTGGCTAAAATTCCAAATACTCTTCACAAACTATTTTTTAAGAAGAATTGAATCAAAGGTTACGCTTGGCTGCTACAGCAATCAAATCCCTCGCAGGAATGAAGAAAAATGAGAATTTCTTATAATTGGTTAAAGGAGTATGTAGATTTTTCCCTGTCTCCTCCAGAACTGGCTAAATGTCTCACCATGGCAGGTCTGGAAGTGAGCAATATTCTCTATTTGGGGTCAGAGGTGGAGAACGTGGTGGTTGGTGAAATCCTTTCCCTGAAGCCTCTTCCCCAGGCAGATAAATTAAGCCTCTGTCAAGTTTCCGATGGGAAGCAGATTTTTTCTATAGTTTGTGGAGCAAGGAACATAAAGGTTAAGAATTTAGTTCCTCTTGCCAGGGTGGGAGCTAAACTTCCTGGTGGGAGAAGAATAAGTAAGGCGAAAATAAAAGGGCAGACTTCTTACGGAATGCTCTGTTCTGAGAAAGAATTGGGGGTTGGAGAAGATGCCAGTGGCATTCATATTCTTCCCCCTGGTTGTAAACTGGGTGAGGATATTAAGAAGACGTTAACGTTGGAAGAAATAGTGCTGGAGGTAGAACTGACTACCAATCGCTCCGATTGTGCCAGTATATTTGGGATAGCTCGTGAGGTTTCCGCTATTTTGGGTGGGAATTTAAAGCCACCCAGGATTGAATTAAAGGAAAACGGAATTTCTGTATTCGATTTAGCGAAAACGGAGATTCTCCATCCCCAAGCATGTAGGCGTTATACCGCCAGAATTATTCGAGAGTTGAAGGTGGGTCCTTCCCCTTCTTGGTTAGTCAAGAAATTGGAGACAGTAGGGCTTAGACCGATTAATAATGTAGTGGATGTTACCAATTATGTGCTAATTGAACTTGGCCATCCTCTTCACGCCTTCGATTATGATAAATTGTGTGAGCATAAAATTCTTGTGCGTTTTGCTACTCCTGGCGAGAAGCTGTTGACTTTGGATAATGAACAGAGAAAATTGACAGAAAAGAATTTACTTATTGCTGATGCCAAGCGCCCGATTGCTTTAGCGGGAATAATAGGAGGGGTAGAGACCAGTGTTGACCAATCTACCAGAAATGTGCTTTTGGAAAGCGCTTATTTTGTTCCTCAAGTAGTAAGAAGTACAGCCCGGCAGTTGGGGATTGATACAGAATCGTCTTATCGTTTTGAACGTGGTGTTGATGTGGAAAATGTCCTTATCGCCTCCAATCGAGCTTGCCAGTTAATCCAGGAACTCGCCGGAGGAAAAGTTGCTTCTGGAGTAATCGATGTCTACCCTCAGCCTTTCTCTCCAGTAGAAATAGAGTTTTCTCCGGAAGAGACCAACCATATCTTGGGTTCTAATATTTCTCCCAAAGAAATGAGTGAAATTTTGACCCGTCTGCGATTTAACATTTCCCAGAAAGAGGGGGAGAAGCACCTGTGGGTCAGAGTGCCTTCCTATCGAAACGACATTTCTCGCCCCATCGACCTGGTAGAAGAGATTGCCCGACTATATGGATATGATAAGATTCCCTCAGGAATGCCGAAAATAGAGATCAGTGATTCGGTTGATGATAAAGTTTTGATGTTAGAAGACTTTGTAAGAGAGATTTTAACCAGATTAGGATTATGCGAAGTTGTCAGCCGTTCTCTGGTTAGTCCAGAATATTATAATGAACTGGACATTGCTATCCCCACAGGGCTTAAAGGAACTGTGGAGATTACCAATCCCTTATCTCGGGAACAGAGTCTTTTACGCACTTCCCTTCTCCCGTGTCTTCTATCGGTCCTGAAATGGAATCTAAACCATGGGGTCCCTGATATGAAAATATTCGAAATAGGTCGGGTCTTCTTTCCTGGAAAGGGCATACCAGAAGAGAAAAGGATTTTGGCAGGTGTCCTGGTTGGTACTCAGGAGGAGCGATACTGGGAAGACTCTTCAAAAGCTATCGATTTTTACTATGTTAAAGGGATTGTGGACTCCCTGTTAGGAGAACTGGGCATTTATCCTCAACGTCGTGGAGAATCTGGGATAGAGAAAAGCAGCCATTTTCTTCTGGAAGAGGGAATTTCCAATAAGATAATGGTAGACAATGAACATCTGGGAGATTTTGGCGAATTAGCTAATAAGGTCTCCCGCAAAATGGAATTCAGAGATAAAGTATACATTTTTGAGTTAGATTTTGACAAAATGTGTAGACTTATCGAGATTAAGAAAAAGTATAAGAGAATGTCGAGGTTTCCCTGGGTTTCCAGGGATATTGCTTTGGTAGCTCCCCAGGGCTTGACATTTGGAGAGATTTGTGTTAAAATTAAGAAGGTTGGAGGTGAGCTCGTTCAAGACGTAAAACTTTTCGATGTCTATTTTGGTAAACAGATTGAGCCGGGGAAGAGGGGCTTAGCCTGTAAAATTATTTATCAATCCATGGAAAAGACCTTGAGGGATGAACAGGTAAATAGTTTACATATGAGAATAGTGGAAGAGTTGGAAAGAGATTTAAAAGTAAAAGTGAGAAAATGAGATTCACTTGTGAAATAAAAGAAAATGAGAGAATACAATAATGTCAAGAAAAAGATAAAGGAGGTTGTTCTATTAGTCGATTCGCTGAAACAGGAAAGGGCAAAGTTACTGGAGAGGATTGAAAAGCAAAAAGAAGATATTAAATCTATGGAGGGAGAGAATAGAATAGCAAAGAAAATAGTCACACAAGTCGAACACCTGGGAAAGGAAAAAAAAGAAGTTAGGGAAAGACTCCGGATTCTGCTTGATCGGTTAGATAAAATGAAAGTATAGTCCTGGCATAGGGAAGAGGGTTCTATGCTTGAAAAAGATGGCGATAAGATTCCAATAAGGATATATAACCGAGAATTCGTAATTGAAGGGGGTAATTGGGACCCCTTGTACATTTCGGCTTTAGCAAAACATGTTGATGAACAGATGAACAGAATAGCTAACACATCAAACATTGTAGATACAAGCCGAGTAGCAGTTTTAGCTGCTTTAAATATTGCTGATGAATTGTTTAGATTGAGAGAGAGCAAGGATACCAGTGGCCAGGAAATATCAAAAAGATCTGAAGAGTTAATCGAGCTGCTCGATCAAGCATTAAAAAGATAGTTTCTATATTATTTAAAATATAGCAGGCTTTTATTGTCCCTGCGATGTTCGTGATGTGTTGACTATTTTAAGCCGACAAGTGTAGATCAGGGAATCCGGAGTTTCTGGTAATCGTGGTTATCAGAACAGGATACCCACTTTAAGTTGGTGCTTTAAAACAGTCAGACACACGGCAGAGCGGGGACTTTTTTTTAACAAAAAAGGGATCAGAGTCATTTTTTTGCGGGACTACTCCGAATACGTCCCGATAAATCCCGCCCCTGAGAGCAGGGGCTGGATAAATCAGGGCTACTCCTGATCAATTGAGGCAGGGGATGGAACTTTTTGCCAAAGAGAAATCGGAAGCCATTAGAGATATGCCCTTAGCTTTGCGGATGTCCCCCAAGAGACTTTCCCAGTTTGTAGGGCAAGAGCACATTTTAGGCAAGGGTAAACTGCTGCGGCGAGCTATTGAGGCGGATAGAATTGTATCTCTCATCTTCTATGGTCCGTCAGGCTGTGGTAAATCGGCACTTGCCAGAATAATCGCTGAACGGACGAAAGCACACTTTGAAGAGTTAAATGCGGTGACTTCCGGGGTCGCTGATTTAAGAAAGATAATTGAGAGAGCCTGGCAAAAGAGAAAGTTTTCGGGTCAGAAGACAATTCTACTGATCGATGAGCTTCACCATTTTAACCGAAGCCAGCAAGATGGACTCCTGCCAGATGTAGAGAAGGGGATAGTTACCCTGATCGGTATTACTACCGAGAACCCTTATTTTTATATTAATTCCAGGTTACTCTCCCGTTCCCAGATTTTCGAATTTAAACCTTTGAATGATGAAGAGCTAAAAGTTATTTTGAAAAGGGCAATTGGAGATAAAGAAAACGGCTTGGGCAAGAAGAGAATAAACATTGCTCCTGAGGCACTAAAGCATCTGATAAAAACTTCTAACGGTGATGCTAGAAGAGCATTGAATGCACTGGAGGTAGGAGTGATGACTACAAAACCAAGCCGCAATGGAGAAATTAACTTTACCCTATCAGTTGCTGAAGAATCAATCCAGAAAAAGGCTGTGGTCTATGATAAGAAAGGGAATGAACATTATGACACGATATCTGCTTTTATTAAGAGCATGAGAGGCTCTGACCCGGATGCAACTTTATACTGGTTGGCAAAGATGATATATGCTGGTGAAGACCCACGATTTATTGCCAGAAGGATTGTGATCTGTGCCAGTGAAGATGTGGGCAATGCAGACCCACAAGCTCTGGTAGTAGCCAATGCGGCTCTGGAGGCCTGTGAATTTTTAGGAATGCCCGAAGCTAAGATACCCCTTGCCCAGGCGGCAATATATATTGCTTGTGCTCTCAAGTCTAATGCAGCCTATAAGGGAATAGATAAGGCTTTAGCCGATATAGAAGAGAAGAAGATTCTTAAGCCTCCAAAGTATTTAACTAAGGCTGGACAAAAAGATTATAAATATCCTCACAATTATGCAAAAGGATGGGTTGAGCAGGACTATTTACCCGTGAAACGTAAGTACTATTTTCCCACAGAAGAAGGCTATGAGGCAAAGATTAAAAAGAGGATGGAAGAATTGAAGTCCCGGATTGCTAAGGATTCTAAGTTTTCCCATAGGCAGAAACCAGACCGTCCTATAGAAAAAGTGACTGGGAAAGGGAAAGGGGCTAAAGATAGAACTTTTTAGAAAAATGGAGGAGAAAAAAAGAAAAATCAGGCAAGAATTCCTGAAGAAGAGAAATAACCTTTCCCGGGATGAAATAAAATCTAAAAGCGAGAAAATCGAAAAGGAACTCTTTTCCTTACCTGAGTTCCAACGAGCAAAGACAGTTATGTTTTATGTATCTTTTCGTAGTGAAGTGGAAACAGAGAAAATGACAAGAAATGCGCTGAAATTGAAGAAAAAGATAGTAATACCTGTTGTGCATGGAGAAAAGATAGTGGTGTCCGAGATTAAAAATTTAAAAAAAGAACTCACCAAGGGAAGTTTTGGAATAAAAGAGCCGAAAAAAGAGTTCAGAAGGAGGGTGAATCAAAAAGAGATTGATCTTGTAGTTGTCCCTGGAGTAGTCTTTGATAAAAGGGGAGGTCGCCTGGGGTATGGGAGAGGATATTATGATCGATTTTTAAGAAGTAAATCGATAAGATCAAGGATGAGTCGCTCCCGTCAATGTGCACTGATTGGACTTGCTTTCGATTTGCAGATTGCCAGGAAAATTCCTCTCGTAAAAGGAGATATGAAGGTTGATAAAATAGTTACTGAGAGCGGGATAGTAGATTGTAAAGACCGACCATAAGTAAATTCCAATAGTCGTATTACCAAGTTCCTCGTATTTCCAGCAGGGATAACTTGAGTGTGGTAATTTTCCGTAGATTAAGGAAACCTTTGTGGAAGGGGCGTCGGTCGCGACGAATAAGGAGCGACGACCGAGCGAAGCGAGGGAAAGGCGCGGGCGCGAGACGGTGAGCGCCCCGGAATGCCGGTCCCGATGAAATCGGGACGACCGAGCGAAACGAGGGAAAGGCGCGGGCGAAAGACGCTTGAGCGCCCCGGAGACAGAGAGTCCCCGATATGTAATATCGGGGAAGCACAGGTCCGACAGGACTCCGAATCCCGATGGAGGCGTCGGACTCCTTCGGAGCTGATTCACATAGGAGGGAAAAATGAATAGTCTAATCTTGATTGGTGCGGGTTGCCTTCTATTAGGAATGTTGGCAGGATATATTTTAAGATTTATTTATGCGAGATTTCAGGCCTCATCGGTTGAAGCACAAGCGAAAAGGATAATCGATTCCGCCCAGCGAGAGGCGGAATCGGAAAAGAAAGAAGGCATCCTTGAGATAAAAGATGAAATGCACAAAGCAAGGATTAAATTTGAAGAGGAAACGCGAAGTCGACGAAAAGAGTTGGAAAGTCTGGAAAAGCGATTAGCACAGAAAGATGAAAATTTAGACCGTAAAGTTGATATCCTGGAGAGAAAAGAGAGAGAAATCAACAAGAAAGAGAGATATGTTTTAGGGAAAGAGAAACACTGGGAGGAGGAAGCAAAGAAGTTAGCGCAAGCAAAGGAGGAACAAAAAAGGGTATTGGAAAGGTTAGCCAGAATGACCCCGGAAGAAGCAAAGAAAATTCTCCTGGCCAATATGGAGGAAGAGGCTAATAAAGAAGCGGCGACAATTATTAGACGGATGGAACAAGAGGCTATAGAGATCGGAACAAGAAAAGCTAAAGGGATTTTAAGTCAGGCTATCCAGCGTTGTGTTGTGGAGCATACTGCGGATATCACCGTTTCCACAGTTTCTTTGCCCGATGATGAGATGAAAGGCCGCGTGATAGGCCGGGAAGGGAGGAATATTCGGGCTTTCGAGAACGCCACTGGAGTTGATTTAATAATTGACGACACTCCTGAAGCCATTACACTTTCTGCCTTTGATGGGGTGAGAAGGGAAATTGCCCGGGTTGCTCTGGAAAGACTAATTGCCGATGGCAGGATTCACCCGGCAAGGATTGAAGAAATTGTAGAAAAGGCAAAGGAAGAGATGGAAGCACATCTAAAGTCAATGGGAGAACAAGCAGCATTTGACGTCGGCGTTCAAGGTCTCCACCCGGAAATAATTAGGTTAATAGGTAGGCTTAAATATCGAACCAGTTATGGTCAGAATGTTCTCCAGCATTCTTTAGAGGTAGCTCACATAGCTTCTATATTGGCTGGTGAGTTAGGCGTAGATGCGAAATTTGCCAGACGAGCGGGGTTGATACATGATATAGGTAAATCTATCGATCGTGACGTGGAGGGAACACATGCCCAGATTGGTGCAGATTTAGCAAGAAAATATAATGAACTCTCGAAGATGGTTAATGCCGTTGCTGCCCATCATGAAGACTGCCAGGCTCAGAGTGTAGAGGCAGTCCTGCTGCAGGCTGCTGATGCAGCCTCTGCTTCCCGCCCAGGTTCTCGGAGAGAATCTCTGGAATACTATTTAAAGAGGCTGGAGAAGTTGGAAAATGTAGCCAATTCTTTTCGAGGAGTAGAGAAATCTTATGCCATTCAAGCAGGACGAGAGATAAGGATTATTGTGGAACCGGAAGAGGTGGAGGATAGTATGGTGCAAAATCTGGCCAGGGAGATAGCTAAGAAAATCGAAAAAGAAATAGAGTATCCTGGACAGATAAAAGTTACGGTTATCAGAGAGACAAGAGCCATCGAAACTGCAAAATAAAAAGGCAATAGCGGCAGAGCGAAACTCTACCATTGTAGGGGCGATCCCGATGTATATCGGGATGGTCGCCCAAAAGAAGGGACGGCATGCCGAAAAATCGGCATAAACTGCGTCCGTCCCCTACAGGAGACAAAGCTTACGCTTTGCCGTTACATAAAGGAGAAAAAGTGAGAATACTATTTGTTGCTGATATAATCGGTAAGCCGGGTAGGGAAATAATGAGAAACATTCTTCTCAAAATAATGACAGAGGAAAATATTCAGTTTGTGATTGCTAATTGTGAAAATGCAGCAGGCGGTTTTGGTCTCACCCCTAATATTTCTCGCGAGGTATTTTCAGAGGGAGTCGATGTAATTACTATGGGCAATCATGTATGGGCAAGGAAGGAGATTTCAGAAATAATAGAAGAAGAGAATATCTTAAGGCCAGCGAATTTTCCACCTGAAGTTCCCGGGAAAGGGTGGACGATTGTTCAAGCGGATAATGGAATAAAAGTTGGTGTCATAAATCTTATGGGTAGAGTTTATATGTCCACTTTAGAGTGTCCTTTCCGTGCAACTGATGGAATTATAGAAGAAATCAGTAAACAGACAAAGATAATCGTTGTGGATATGCATGCGGAAATTACATCAGAAAAAGTTGCTATGGGTTGGTACTTAGATGGTAAAGTAAGCGCGGTAATAGGCACTCATACGCACGTTCCTACTGCTGATGAACGGATTCTTCCACAGGGGACAGCTTATATTACTGATGTAGGAATGACCGGTCCCCGCGATTCGGTTATCGGGGTAAAAAAGGAGATTATCCTGAAGAGGTACTTGACCCAGATGCCCATCAGGTTTGAAGTGGCAAAAGATGATTTAATTTTTGCAGGAGCAGTGATGGAAATCGACGAGAAAACGGGAAAGGCTGAAAGCATAAAGAGAATTGCTAAACCATTTGAGGGAAAAAGGGAGTGAAAGGTGGAAGAGCCAAGAAAAATTTATAAAGTATCGGAAATAAATAAAATAGCCAAGAATCTCCTGGAAGAAGAGTTTCCTGAGATTTGGCTTGAAGGAGAAATATCCAATTTTACTCTCCACTCCTCAGGCCACCTCTATTTCAGTTTAAAAGATGAAGATGCTCAGATAAATGCCATTATGTATAAGTGGCAGGCTGGACAACTGGAGTTTATGCCAGAAAATGGAATGAAAGTAATTGCCCAAGGAAAGATAAGTGTCTTTGTAAAAGGCGGGAGATACCAGATTATTGTATACGGTCTCAAACCTATAGGTATAGGCGCATTGCAGCAAGCATTCGAACAATTGAAACGGAAACTGGAGAAAGAAGGTCTATTTGATAAGGTACGTAAGAGACCAATACCCATGTTACCTCAGAAGATTGGCATAGTTACATCACCTACCGGAGCAGCAATTCGTGATATCTTGAATATAATTGAGCGCAGATTTGCCAATGTACACATTTTAATCCATCCAGTAAGGGTGCAAGGCGACCGTGCCGCTGGCGAGATTGCCGAAGCAATAGCCTATGTTAACGAACGTTTTCCCTATCTGGATGTGCTAATCGTGGGAAGAGGTGGTGGATCCTTAGAAGACCTTTGGCCTTTTAATAGAGAAATTGTTGCCCGGGCTATCTATAACTCCAGGATTCCTGTAATTTCTGCTGTTGGTCACGAAGTCGATTATACTATTGCTGATTTCGTTGCCGACCTTCGCGCATCCACACCTTCAGCTGCTGCCGAATTAGTGGTTACCAATAAAATTGAGTTAGAAAAGAAAATATTGCTTTTGACTTCTAAGATTAAATTGTCTATGAAGCACGAACTAGATGAACTCACCAGCCAATACAGACGCCTTGTGGACAGTAGAATCTTTCTCCATCCCGAAGAACTATACTCTCAATTTCAACAGGAAATAGATTACTATTTAGAAAGAATAATTTCTAAGTGTGCCCATTTTTTGGATTTCCAGAAGGAAAAATTAAATTCAATTGCTGGAAAGTTGAATGTTCTCTCCCCGCTGAATATTTTAGCCAGGGGATATAGCATTACCTATAAATTGCCAGAAAATGAGATTTTAAAGAGCATAGCGCAAGTTACAATGAAAGATAAAGTGAAAGTTAAACTACACCGCGGCGAAATAATTTGCACGGTAGAAGAGACCGACATACCGGTTAAGAAGGAATCAGAAAAGAAAGGAGTGAAAGGAGAGTAAAATGGAAGAGATGAAATTCGAAGAGGCTATAAGTAGATTGGAAAAGATAGTTCAACAGTTAGAGGAAGGAGAGAAGTCGCTTGAGGGTTCTTTGAAATTATTTGAGGAAGGGATAAAATTATCAAAATTCTGTTCAGGGAAACTCGAAGAAGCGAAAAAGAAAATTGAGATTTTGACCAAATCTGAGAAAGGAGAACTAGCAGCAAAACCTTTCAATTTGGAAGAAGAGATAGAAAAGAAAGAGAATAATTATTGAGAATTCGAATTCTACAGAATAGAATTACTCCTATGGGCTTTTCGATTGAAAAATATTTAAGAGAAAAAAGAATTGCTATTGAGTCTACTTTAAATAGACTCCTTCATTCTCCCAAGAAGTATCCGCCAATAATTCATCAGGCTATGCGCTATGCTGTTTTTGGAAAGGGAAAGCGCCTGAGGCCAATTCTCCTTATCGCTGCAGCAGAAGCATGCGGAGGGAAAGCCTCTGATGTCCTACCTGCTGCCTGTGCCATAGAAATGATCCATACCTACTCTCTTATTCATGATGACCTTCCGGCAATAGATGACGATGACTATCGCCGAGGTAAATTATCCTGCCATAAGAAATTCGGGGAAGCTATGGCTATTTTGGCTGGCGATGCATTGTTGACCAGAGCCTTTGAAGTTTTATCCCAAATGAGATTCCCCAAAGATAAAGTTCTTCAAGCAAAAGTAATTGCCCAGATCACTCAGGCTATAGGAACGGAGGGGATGCTGGGAGGACAGGTGGAGGATATTCAATCTTTAAGTTCACCGACACAAGTACAAAGGGAGAAGAAATTATCTTACATCCATTCCCACAAGACCGCTGCTCTAATTAACGTGGCATTAAAGGTGGGAGCAATATTGGCAGGTGCTTCTCGTGGAGAGTTGAAAGCACTCGATAAATATGGGAGAAGTTTCGGATTAGCCTTTCAAATTACCGATGACATCTTGGACAAGAAAGAGAAAAGAGAGTTAACTTATCCTCGAATTCACGGTTTAAAAACTTCCAGAGAGAAGGTAAAAAGGCTGATTAAAAGTGCTAAAGTTCCCCTGAAGGGATTTAAAAAAAGAGGAGAGTTCCTCAAAAAATTAATAGACTGCTTTGTCGAATCTAGAATATAATATAGATACGGCCTGCACGGTTGAAACCGTGCCTACAAAAACCATTGTAGGCACAGATTCAATCTGTGCAAAGCTTTCGCTTTGCTGCTACACAAAATAGGTGAGAGAAGTGGATATAAGGTTAGCTTATGGAAAAAAAGGTTTAGATATTACTCTTCCGGAAGAAGGTCTTACGATTATTGAACCGAAATTCATGCCCGGGCTTTCTGATGAAAGGAAAGCTTTTATCGATTCCTTGAACCACCCCTTAGGAAGTCCACCACTTAAGGAGCTGATTAAATCCAAAGATTCTATCGCTATTGTCTTCTCGGATATAACCAGGCCGATGCCCAATAGAAAGATTATTCCCTGGCTTTTGCAGGAGTTGAGTGGTGTCAGCAAAGATAGAATAATTTTGCTCAATGCTACGGGAATGCATCGAGCCAATACAACTGAAGAACTTACGGAGATGCTGGGTGAAGGAGTTGTTAGAAATTATAGAATTATTAACCATAATGCCCAGAAGAAGGATGAAATGGTCCATCTGGGAAAGACGAAAGCCGGAGGGGAGATATGGGTAAATGGTGATTACATGCGAGCCGATGTTAAGATACTGACTGGATTTATCGAACCCCACTTCTTTGCTGGATTTTCCGGAGGCCCGAAATCAGTACTTCCTGGTATTTCTGGCGAAGAGACAGTAATGCATAACCATAGCGCCAATATGTTGAACAACCCAAAGGCAAACTGGTCCATTACTTACGGAAATCCTGTCTGGGAAGAGATTCGTGAAGTAGCCCTTACGACCAAACCTGCTTTCATCATAAATGTTACGCTGAATAAAGAAAAAGAGATAAGTGATGTCTTTTCGGGAAATATGGATTTGGCACACCGGAAGGGTGTGGAATTTGCCCGGAAGAGTGCAATGCGGCCTGTTCCTCATCTATTCGATTTAGTTATTGCTACCAATAGCGGTTATCCTCTTGACCTGAATCTATACCAGACAGTAAAAGGGATGTCGGCGGCAAGCCAGATTGTCAAGAAAGGTGGAGCGATTATCTGCGTATCCCAGTGCTCGCATGGCATTCCTGAACACGGCAATTATCGCCGCATTCTCCAGATGGGTAAGAATCCAGAGGAGATTCTGAAAATAGTCGAGTCCCCCGGGTTTTCCATGTTTGACCAGTGGGAAGCGCAGATACAGGCTGAGATTCAGACTAAGGCAAGAGTCTATCTATATTCAGAGCTTCCAGAAAAAGAAGTGGTAGCTTGTCACCTCGAGCCTATTAAGAATATAGAAAGCACAGTGGTGAGAATAAAAAAAGAGTTGGGGAATAATGCCAAAATAGCAGTTCTCCCGGAAGGACCTATGGCCATTCCCTACTTGAGCCAGACCTCTTAGAATTATGGAGGAAGCAAAAGCTATGGCAGTCCTGGAATTGATTGACCGACCAAGCGACCTCAGGTTGGTCAGAAAAGAATTACTTCCGCAACTTGCAGAAGAGATCAGAGAAAAAATAATTACGGTGACATCCCAGAAGGGAGGACATCTTGCCAGTAGTCTAGGGACAGTTGAATTGACCATAGCCTTACACTACGTTTTTGACTCCCCTCAGGACAAGATTATCTGGGATGTGGGCCATCAAGCCTATACCCATAAGATTCTAACAGGCAGGAGGGACAGTTTTTCTACTCTCCGCCAGCACGGAGGAATAAGTGGTTTTCCTACTCCCGTCGAGAGTGAATATGATGTCTTTGGCGTGGGACACAGTTCCACTGCAATCTCAGCTGCTCTGGGAATTGCCTGCGCCCGCGATTTATCTGGCAACAACAACCAGAAGGTAGTGGCAGTGATAGGGGATGGTTCGATGACCGGAGGAATGGCTTTTGAAGCTCTCAATAATGCCGGACACCTGGGTAAAGACCTTCTGGTAATTCTAAATGATAATGAGATGTTCATTTCCCATAGGGTGGGAGCTCTGGCAGGATATCTGACAAAATTGATGACTTTAGGCCTGGTTAAGAAACTGGAAAGGAGAGTAAAAAAGTTTTTGACCAGAGTTTCCTTCTGGGGCATTGCAATTCTCAGAGTAGTTCGGCGATTTAAAGTACTTCTCTTTCCAGGGATGCTTTTTGAGGAAATGGGCTTCTCTTATCTGGGACCTATTAATGGACATAATGTCCACTATTTAATCGAAATCTTTCAGAAAGTGAAAGATATGAAAGGTCCGGTCCTGATTCACGTAATTACCAAAAAGGGTAAAGGGTATCAGCCGGCGGAGCGAGAACCTATAAAGTTTCACGGAACAATGCCCTTTAATATTTTGACTGGAGAGACAGAAAAAAATAAAATTCTTTCATATACAGAAGTATTTAGTCGGGTTCTTATAGATTTGGCTAAATCGAATGAAAAGATTATTGCCATTACTGCGGCGATGCCTCAAGGCACAGGGCTGGACGCATTTCAGAAGGAGTTTCCCAAGAGATATTTCGACGTGGGAATTGCTGAACAACATGCAGTTACCTTTGCCGCAGGGTTGGCCAGAGCCGGGTACAGACCAGTTTGTGCCATCTATTCCACATTTCTTCAGAGGGCATTTGACCAGATAATCGATGATGTTTGTCTCCAGAACCTTCCCGTAGTCTTTGCCATAGATAGAGCTGGTATAGTAGGAGAAGATGGACCAACCCATCAGGGAACGTTCGACCTTTCCTATCTTAGATTAATTCCCAATATGGTGGTGATGGCTCCCAAGGATGAGAATGAATTAGTGCACATGCTTAATACTGCCTTATCCTGGAATTTCCCCTGTGCCATTCGCTTTCCTCGAGGCCAGGGCATTGGAGTTAAATTGGACAGGCAATATAAAGTCCTTCCCCTGGGAAAGGCAGAGGTGCTTGCAGAAGGAAATGATGTAGCCATCCTGGCGATAGGGAATACTGTGCATCCTTGTCTCCTGGCCCAGCAGAGACTGGAAGCAGAAGGCATAAAGGCAAATCTGGTTAACATGAGGTTCGTTAAACCTTTAGATGAAGATCTAATAAAGAAAATAACCAAGAAAGTTCACAAAGTTGTTACTGTGGAGGAGAATACCCTTTCCGGAGGTTTCGGCTCGGGTATCAAGGAGTTACTGGCGACTGATAATGTGCGTATTTTAAGTATTGGACTTCCTGATCAATTTATCGAACATGGTAGTAGAGAAAAGTTAAGAGAGAAGTATGGACTGACTGCTGATAAGATAGCCCAGAGAGTTGGTGAATTCATAAAGGGATAGTATTTGTAGGCACGGTTTTAACCGTGCAAAATATATTTGTAGGTCCCGATGAATCGGGACAAAAGAGCACAGATTGAATCTGTGCCTACAACAGAAATTTATTACAAAAATAGATTTGTGAAAATAAAAAAGAGAAAAGAGAGATTAGATAAGCTTTTGATGGAAAAGCGACTGGCGTCAAGTCACCATAGAGCAAAGGGATTGATAATGGCTGGCTCTGTATGGGTGGGTGGTCGGAAAGTTATTAAAGTAGGTGCTGAGTTCCCTATTGATATAGAGATAGAAGTAAAGGAATCTCCTTTACGAAAATATGTTTCCCGGGGAGGACTGAAGCTGGAAGCAGCAATAAAGGAGTTCGGGTTGAGCGTTGAAGGAAAGGTCTGTCTTGATGTTGGCGCATCAACGGGAGGGTTTACGGATTGTCTTCTCCAGAAGGGGGCGGAGAAAGTTTATGCCCTGGATGTGGGTTACGGTCAGCTTGATTGGAAATTACGGAACAATCCCAGGGTGGTCACCATCGAAAAAACGAACATAAGATACTTTAACGGAAAAGAAATTAAAAACCCCGTCGATTTGGCTACTATCGATGTCTCTTTTATTTCTCTGGATAAAGTTTTGCCGAAAGTTAAAGAGTTAATTAGAAAAAGGGGCGAGATAGTTTCCCTGATTAAGCCCCAATTTGAGGCAGTGAGAGAAAAAGTGCCCAGAGGCGGTGTGGTTAAAGACAGGAAAGTTCACCAGGAAGTTATCGATAAAATAAAGCTTTTAGCTCGAGATTTGGGATTAGAAGTAAAAGGATTGACTACTTCGCCGATTAAAGGTCCTGCTGGAAATATCGAGTATTTTATCTACTTGAAGAAAAAAGAATAGATAAGACAGAGGCGAGAAGTAAGTTTATTGAGGGTGCAAGTTAAACATGGAGAAAATTTACAATTTCAAGAAGATTGAAAAGAAATGGCAGAAGAAGTGGGAAGAGGAAAGAACTTTCAAAATCTCTAAAGATTCGGGAAAGAAGAAATTCTATCTTCTGGAGATGTTCCCTTATCCTTCTGGAGAACTCCATATGGGACACATGCGTAATTATGCTATTGGTGATGTTGCAGCTCGCTTCCTGAGGATGAGGGGGTTCAACGTGCTTTACACTATGGGTTACGATGCTTTGGGATTGCCAGCAGAGAACGCAGCAATAGAGAAAAAGATTAATCCTTCTTCTTGGACGAATAGATGTATTGAGAAAATGAAAAAGCAGCAGAAGAAAATGGGATTGAGTTACGACTGGGGAAGGTTGGTAATTACCGCTGATCCAGAATATTATCGCTGGAACCAGTGGATTTTCCTTAAGTTTTACGAGAAGGGTCTCGCCTACAGGAAGAAGGCGCCCATCAACTGGTGTCCCCAGTGCGAGACAGTCCTGGCCAATGAGCAAGTGGTAAATGGAAAATGCTGGAGGTGTGAGGCTTTTGTGGAGATTAGAAGTCTGGAGCAGTGGTTCTTTAAGATTACCGAGTATGTTGAGGAACTTCTGGAAAATTTGAAAAAGCTAACAGACTGGCCAGAGAGGGTTAGACTTATGCAGGAGAACTGGATTGGCAAAAGTTACGGGACACTGGTCAATTTTAGATTGAAGGATTCCGATAGTCTGATTCCAGTATTTACCACGCGACCGGATACCCTCTATGGTGCCACTTTTATGACTTTTGCTCCCGAACATCCCAGAGTTCTAGAATTTATCGCTGGGACAGAATATGAGAAGAGAGTAAGAGAATTTATCAACAAGGTAGTAATTGAAGATAGATTCACTCGTACAGGAGAGGACAAAGAAAAAGAGGGGATGTTTATTGGCAGGTATGCGATAAATCCTTTGAATGGAGATGAAATTCCCATTTATGTAGCTAATTTCGTGTTGATGGAGTACGGGACAGGAGCAATAATGGCGGTGCCAGCTCATGACCAGAGAGATTTCGAGTTCGCTAAAAAGTATCATATTCCGATAAAACAGGTAATTATCCCTTCTCCAGAGGAATCTTCTACAGGGGAAGATCTGGAAGAGGCTTACGAAGGCGAAGGAATTATGGCCAATTCAGCCCAGTTTGACGGTCTTTCTTCCCCAGATGGAAGGGAAAAGATTACGCAATATCTGACCCAGAAAGGCTGGGGAAGAAAGACGCTTCAGTACAGATTGCGCGACTGGTTGATTTCCCGACAGAGGTATTGGGGCACACCTATTCCCATAATTTACTGTGATAAGTGCAAAATTGTGCCTGTGCCGGAAAAAGATTTACCAGTAAAGTTACCGGTGAAAGTTGAGTTTACGGGAAGGGGGAATCCCTTAGCTAAATGTAGCGAGTTCGTAAATTGTAAATGTCCAAAATGTGGTGGTGCGGCAAGAAGAGAGACCGATACTATGGATACATTTGTTGATTCCTCTTGGTATTTTGCCCGTTATTGTAGCCCACATTTCAAAAAGTTACCTTTTGATAAGAAAAAAGTTAAGTACTGGATGCCGGTTGATCAATATATAGGAGGGATTGAACATGCGATTATGCATCTCCTATATGCCCGGTTCTTTACCAAGGCCTTGAGGGATATAGGCTTGTACAAGATCGACGAGCCTTTTACAAGACTCTTATGTCAAGGAATGGTAATTAAAGATGGTGCGAAGATGTCAAAGTCGAAAGGGAATGTAGTTAGTGTAGATGAGATAACTCAGAAATATGGCGCCGATACAGCGAGGTTATTCATTCTCTTTGCCTCACCTCCGGAAAAAGATTTAGAATGGAGTGATAGAGGAGTTCAGGGTTGCTATAGGTTCTTGAACAGAGTTCGGAATCTGGTAGAAGAAATAAAAAGTAAACACAAGAAAACTGTTCTTAAAACTTACGACCAAGAAGAAAAAAAGCTAAACAGAATTACCCACTCAGCTATTAAGAAAGTTACTGAAGACATAGAAAGTTTTCATTTTAATACTGCTATTGCCGCCATTATGGAACTCTCCAATGGAATATATGATTACTTAAGGAAGAAAGGCACGAGCTCCCATTTATGGGAAAGCGTAGAAAAATTAATACTTTTGCTAGTTCCTTTTGCGCCACATATTTGTGAAGAATTATGGGAAGTGCTGGGACATCGGGGAGGTGTGATTAAAAAATCTTGGCCAAGATACGACCAGGAAGTAATCAAAAAAGAGGAGGTGCTTATTGTCATTGAAGTGAATGGTAAAGTGAGAAGCAAAGTAGAAGTTCCGGTAAATTTAGAAGAGGAAGAGATAAAGAAAAGAGCCCAAGTAGATGAGAGAGTTAGAAAATATATCGATAATAAAAAGATTAAACGGATAATTTATGTGCCCAAGCGACTAGTGAATATTGTAGTGGAAAAATAGAAAAAAAGGAGGAACTTATGAGAAAGTTTGTTTTCGTTATCATTGGGTTGGGAATATTTCTGGTATTTGGTTGTGCTTATACACCTGTGGAAATTCTGCCCAAGCATATTAAGACAATAGCTGTGCCTACATTTATCAACAGAACCGCTCACTACGGCATTGAGTCTAAACTTACCGACGCTGTAATAGAAGAATTCATTAGAGATGGCCATTTATCCATTGCCAAGAAAGGGGAGGCCGGTGCTCTGTTGACCGGAGAGATTGTTACTTACATTTTACAACCCCTCTCTTACGATGCTACCGAGGTGGTTGAACAGTATAAGCTCTGGGTCATAGTCAATCTCTCTTTTCGAGATTTAGCTACAGGAGAGGTTCTCTGGGAAGAGAAGAGAGAGAGCGTAGGTGGAACCCTTACTGGAGGGATTGAAGGAGATGTAAGGTACTATGTAACTCCCAGGGCAGGTGGAACTGTGGAAACAGAAGAGGAAGCACAGGAGCGACTGGTTATTGAGCTCGCCGACCACATTGTGCGACGCACAGTCTATGGATGGGGAAGCCAGATTGAAATCCAGAGTCAATAAGTGAGGATGAAGGGATAGTTATCGGAGTCGCTCGGTCAATTGCACAGATTGAATCTGTGCCTACAATGGCAAGGAGATTTGTAGGCACGGTTTCAACCGTGCAAAAGACTATCCCTCCATTTTTATGAAAATGATGAAGTATAAAGAATTAATTACAAAATTAAACAGAAAAAAAATTGCCGATTGCTACTTTTTTTGTGGGGAGGAGGATTATCTAAAACAGGAAGCCATCCTTTTATTGAAGAAGATGCTAATCGGGCCCGGGGCACAGGATTTTGACTTCGGGCTTTTCTATGCTGAAGATACTTCTGCTAGAGAGGCCATTTCCCTTGCCGAGACCTATCCTTTTATGTCGAAAAAGAGATTAGTAGTGGTTAAAGATATAGATAAATTCACAGAGAGTGAGTTGAAAGAAATTATTAAGTACTTGAAAAACCCTACTTCCTCTACATGTCTTGTTCTGGTGAGTGCAAAGGTTAAAAGAGAGGCGTTAGATAGAGCAGTATATAAAACCATTTCTTCTCTTTGTGAGACAGTGATTTTCTGGAGGCTTTTCGATTCGGAGATTCCGGGTTGGATTAAGAATAAGATATCCAGAGAGAAAAAAAGTATCTCCACAGAAGCGGCACATTATCTGTTTGTAGAAGTGGGAAATAATCTATTAGACTTATCCGGAGAGATTGAAAAATTGTTAATCTATACTAAAGACAGAAAAGAGGTTGCCCTGGATGATGTTGAGCAATTGATAGGTCGTTCTATGTCCGATTCTGTTTTTGACCTTTTGAGGGCGATTACCCAGAAGAACTTAACTCACTCTTTGGAAATCCTGGCAAAGTTGACCGAAACTGGAGAAAAGCCAGTAGGGATTTTAGTAAGAATAGCGAAGAGGATTCGACAAATAATTTACGCTAAAGAGCTTCTAGACCAGAAAGTGGGACGAGCGAGGATAATTGAGGAAGTGGGCCTACATCCTTTTTTCGATAAGGATTTTCCATCACGGATTCAAAATTTCAATCGCAAAGAACTGTTGAATAATTTTCATCACTTACTTCGGGCAGACTGGGAAATTAAGGTAGGCAAGAAACCAGCTCAGCTTGTGCTGGAACTTCTAATTTTGAATTTATGCGGTAAGAAAAGAGCATCAACTTATTCGGGTTAATTTACTTTTTTGCTTTTAGGGAATTGATCTTTTTTGCCAGTCTTGACTTTTTTCTGGAGGCTCTTTTTTTAGGTATGATATTCTTACTGGCAGCCTTATCTAACTCTTTCATAGCTTGTAAAAAGATTTTTTTCGCTTCTTCGGGTTTACCCTGAACGACTGCCGTCTCTACTTTTTTAGCTATTGTCCTAATTTTTGTCTTGACGGCGACATTCCTTAGATGCCTTTTCTTATCCTGCCTTTGTGATTTAAGTGCTTGAGTGTGTCGTCCAGATTTTAGTTTAGCCATTAGCGGGATCTCCTGACTCGTAGCTTGAGAGCAACGAAAAGAATATCTTGGAGTATAAAATACCATATTGAGAAGCGGAAGTCAAGAATAATCTTTATTTTGGAGAAGGATATTGCAGAAGGAAGGAAAAATTACTAGGTCAGTTGCTGGTGTTAGCGTTTCTACCCTGGCTTCTCGGATTCTTGGCTATCTAAGAGACATGCTTATTGCTAACTTCTTTGGTGCTGGTTTGGTAGCCGATGCCTTTTTTGTTGCTTATCGCATTCCCAATCTTCTTCGTCGGCTTCTTGGAGAGGGAGCACTCTCCGCATCCTTTATTCCTGTATTTACCGGATATTTAACTACCAAGCCTAGGGAAGAAGCACAGAAACTGGCGAGAATTTCAGGCTTGCTCTTGTTGACCATCCTAGCTATTTTGACAATTCTGGGGATCATTTTTTCTCCTATAATTGTCCGCCTGATTGCTCCGGGTTTCATTAAGGATCCGGAAAAGCTCTCCTTAACTATTACTCTCACCCGTATCCTTTTTCCTTTCATGATTGCCATAGGTATGGCGGCTTTAGCTTTAGGAATATTGAACTCTCTCCACAGGTTTATTATTCCTGCCCTGGCTCCTTGTCTCCTCAGTATTTCTGAAATTTCCTTTATTTTGTTTATATGTCCATTGATGGAACGACCAATAATTGGACTTGTTTTTGGGGTCCTGGTTGGGGGGTTTGCCCAGTTCTTCTTTCAGGTACCCTCTTTAGTAAGAAGAGGTTTTGTTATACCAGCAGGGAAGAGTTCCAGTAATCCCCGCCTAAAGCTGATGGACTATCCTCAGAATCTCCTGAAGAACTTGTCTGTCCTTTGGAAAAGATGGATTTCCATGTTAAATCATCCAGGGGTGAAGAGGATAGGGCTGTTGATGCTTCCAGCGACTCTGGGGTTGTCCGTATCCCAGGTAAATACCTTTGTGGACACAATATGCGCTTCACTACTTAAAGAGGGAAGTGTTACCGCTCTATATTATGCAAATCGCCTAATGCAACTTCCTTTAGCTCTGTTTGGGACAGCAATAGCAACTGTTGCCTTGCCCATGATGTCTCGCTCAGTGGCAGCTACCAATATGAAAGAACTAAAAGATACTCTATTGTTATCACTCAGAATGATAATGTTTACTATTATTCCTGCTTCACTGGGACTGATTATTTTAGGAAGTCCCATAATTTCTCTTCTATTTGAAAGGGGGAGATTTACAGCTCAGGCTACCCAGGCCACTAGCTGGGCACTCCTATTCTATTCCACTGGAATAGTGGCCTATGCGGGAGTAAAGGTGGTAGCATCTGCATTCTATTCCATGCAGGACACCAGGACTCCGGTAAGAATCGCCTCCATCGCTATGGTGGCAAACATAGTGCTGAATCTAATCTTAATGCGCATTCTGGATGTAGGTGGACTTGCTTTGGCTACTGCCATTGCTTCCTTTATTAATTTGTTAATCCTTCTATACTATCTAAGAAAGAAGATTGGCAGGTTGGGAGGGAAAAAAGTATTGCTTTCGCTTACTAAGATTCTACTTGCCTCCTCAGCTATGGGAATAGCCTGCATATATTTCTCCCGATTATTAGGCCAGATTAACAAGTTGATACAAGTGACTGGCACTATCCTGATTTCTGTAATTATCTACATTTTGGTAACGCATCTTTTGCGTTGTGATGAGATTAAATATGTATGGAAGATAATTACGCGAAAGGAATCGACAGATGAAGTTTGAGGAAAAACTCACTTCTCTACCTGATGTACCAGGAATATATATGATGAAGGACATTGCTGGGAGAGTTATCTATGTGGGCAAAGCAAAATCGATTAGAAAGAGAGTCCCTGCATATTTTCAATCCCCCAGCACTTACTCTCCCAGAACTTTTGCTCTAATTTCCAATGTGCGAGACCTCCAATACATTGTAACCCGAAATGAAAAAGAAGCCCTGATATTAGAGAACGAGTTAATAAAGTACTTCCATCCCAAATATAATATAGCCTTAAGAGATGATAAAACCTATCCCCACCTTAAGTTGACTGTTGATGAGGATTTTCCCAAATTGGTGATGGCGCGCATCTCAAAAAGAGAGAGGGTGAAGCACAGAACGCCTGGGATAAAATATTTCGGTCCTTATCCAGATGTCTCTTCACTCAAGAGGACACTTAAGACAATCCAGAGAATATTCCCTCTGATTAAATGTAGTAAGAGCTTCTTTCTGGCTCGACGAAAGGAGGGTAACCCCAGTAGTTGCTTGGATTTCCATTTGGGACAGTGCCTGGCACCTTGTGTAGGGTGGATAAGTAATGAAGATTACAGGAAAATAGTGGAGAAAGTCGTCCTGTTTCTCTCGGGAAAGGGAGAAAATCTCTTGAAAAAGCTGGAAGAAGAAATGGAAAAGGCATCCAGGGAGCTCGACTTTGAGAAGGCAAAAATCTTGCGAGACCAGATACAGGCAATACAGTCCATTTCCCAAAGGGTTAATTTGCGACAAGTAGAGAAACAGAAATTAAAGGCTGCTGGAAAGGGTGAGATTTTAATTGAGCTTCAAAAAGCAATAGAGTTGGAGAACTTACCGGAAAGGATAGAGGCTTTCGATATATCCGATATTTATGGAGACTCGGCTGTGGGGTCTATGGTCGTCTTTTCTGGAGGGAAACCTGAAAATAAATCTTATAGGAAATTCAAGATAAAAATGGTCACAGGAATTGATGATGTAGGTATGATGAAAGAGGTAATTCACCGAAGATATACGAGGTTGATGAGAGAAAGAGGATTGTTGCCAGATTTGATTCTGGTTGATGGAGGAAAGGGGCAAGTGAGCGGGGCCAAAGGAGTTCTTAGTGAGCTGGGACTGGGGATTATTCCCGTGGTTGGACTTGCTAAAGGAGAAGAGTTGATATTTCTACCTCGACGTTCCCGTCCGATTCGCCTTCCCTTCAGCTCACCTGCTCTACATCTCGTCCAGCATATACGAGACGAAGCTCACCGCTTTGCTATCAGGTACCACAGGCTGCTGCAGAAGAAAAAACTGATTGGAAAGTAAAGACGCTTAAATAAGCAGAAAGTGTGGTTCAGGCAGAGTTGTTCACCTTCCATCTTTGCTACTCAAGTAGAAAATATGTCCGACGGAAGAGCCGACAGCCCTGAAAATCAAAAAATAAAGAGTTAGCTGGTTATGAGCAGCCCTCTCTTTTTTAGATAACAAATATAAAATAAATTAGTAGTGCTTTAAGCTTTTGTAAACTTCTAAGATTTGCTATTAAACATGGAGAGAAAAATAGTAGATTTCAATGTTTTCAATAAGCTATAGGTTGCATAGGGATTTTGTAAATGGATAAGCTAAATATTGAATGGTTAAAGGGTAAGCTTAATTTCTATTTTAGATATAAACGCCAGCTGCTTGAATCTATGATAGAGGGTTCCTGTATAAATATTGGCTGTGGAAGCCACATTATAAAGAATGCTGTAAATATAGATGAAGAACTTCCCCACCTGCCATATCCGGATAATTCATTTGATACGGTTATATGTTCTGATGTGTTGAAACATATAGGACCGCATAAACAAGCAATTGGAGAATTACTACGGATTGCTAGAAAAAATAATTATCACAGCATTTGCATATAGATGATTATATAGTAAGTATTACCATCTTCTTAGCCATAAACAGAGGTATCATGCCAATGATTTTGCTGGTTTTAAGATAATATATCTTTTCTGGTTTTTAGGACCGATTCTTTTTCTTCGAAAACTCTTCAGATTGCGCCATTACCCTTTGCCAAAAATAATAGATAACATATTTTTCAAAATGTCAAAATTACATTTAAACTTTGGCACTACAATATTGGCAGTGAAATATAAAGTTCCGGATGAAACAAAAAGAAAACACAAAGTATCTATCTTCATCCCGGTATTCAATGAAGAAAAAATAATTAATAGAGATATAAGAACAGTTGAGTATATAATCAGGAAATTACCTACCGAGTATGAGATATTTATAGTAAACGATTCTTCAAAAGATAAAACCAAAATAATTGCTCAAAAGATCGAACAGACTAATAGAAAAGTTAAGCTACTCAATTACGAGAGAGGACCTACAAGAAGAGAAAATCTTGCTCAATCTTTCAAATGGGCGAACGGAGATATAATTGTTTTCGTTGATGTAGATTTAATCACCAGCCTACGCTTTTTGCCAGATTTAATAGACCAAATAATCTTGGGTTACGATATTGTAATAGGAAGCCGGTATGTCTCTGGATCTAAAATAAAAAGAAAACCCTTTAGGTTAATTATAAGCCTTATATATAATGCGTGTATTAAATTTTTATTTAGAACACATACACATGATCATCTGTGTGGCTTCAAGGCGTTTAAAAAAGATGTCATATTGAAATTGGTAGATGAGATGGGCTACGATAAGTCTTTAACAAGAGGGATATTTTGGGATACCGAGATGTTAATAAGAGCCCGTAGACATGGCTATAAGATAAAAGAGATACCAATATGGTGGAGTGAAAGGGAAAAAAGTGCGTTATATTTTAAAAGAGAGTTAAAAACCATAAGTTATATCTTTAAGTTTATGATAAAATTGAGCAAAGAAAAAAATGGAAAGAGTTAAAACTTTAATTAAGAAAAAATATAAAATTGTAGCATGCCTTTCAATGGATTAGGTTGCCTTTTGTAGAATTTTAAATTGTTATCTATAAAAGGGATAACCGCTGGTAACCGGCCAGCCCTTTATTTTTTAGAGCTATCGCCTCTTCTAAAATAAGTCTGTTGACAAACCGTCGGTTTTATGGTAATTTTAGTTAAAATTAACATAAATGAGGAGGTTTAATTTGAGACTATTAGAGGTCTTGATAGGTCTTTTTTTTCTCATTATCAGTTTGGGTTATCTCTACCGGCCAACAATTATAATAAGGTTTAACGATTGGGGCCGAAAGTATCTGTTTAACGATCAACTATTGATAACCCACCGTAAGAAGATAGGGGTGGTTCTTTTAATCATTTCCATCATTTTTCTCTATGGTGGACTTGTAAGGAAATAATATTTTAATGTTTAAGTAAAAAGGATTCAATGTGGACTATTCAAAAATAGGCGAGGAGATAATCGAACGAGTTTGCCGTTCAAAGGGAGAAGAAGCTGAAGTTTATATAAAGACATTTCGGGCAATCGATATTGATGTTTCCGAGCAGAAACTGGAAAATTTCAATACCCCTTATAGTTCTGGAATTGGTTTAAGAATATTTTCTCAAAATAGGATGGGTTTTGCTTATACTACTGGTTTTGACCGGGAGAGTATTGAGAGGTTAATTCAACAGGCTAAGAATAATGCCTTAAACGCTACTCCCGATGAGTGCAATTGCTTGTCCCAAGTCAGCAGGCAAAAAAAGTCGAACAGGTTTTTATATGAAGATTTATATGACCAAGAGTTGACTAAAATTCCCGTGGAAATAAAAATCGACAAAATTAGAGAGATGGAAAAGAAAGCTCTTGCTTACGATGAGAGGGTAAAAAGAGTACTTAGGACATCCTATAGTGATAGCCAGCAGGAAATATTTATCTTCAATTCGAAAGGACTGAAAGCAGGTTATAGAGGTACCCACTGTTCTTGTGGCCTGATTGCTGTGGCTGAGGCTAAAATGTTTCTGAGGGAGGGAAGTAAAGAGATTCAGCTTGGCTCCGATTTTGCTGAGAAGAGGAAGTTTGAAGAGCTCCATTTCAAGGAGCTTGCTGAAAATGCAGCCCGTCGGGCTGTCTCTCTTTTGGGAGCAAAGAGGCTAAAAACTCAGAGGGCATCTATCGTTTTAGAACCGCTGGTGGTCTCCAGTTTTCTCAGGTTTATCGCCAGAGGTCTTGGCGCCGACTCTGTACAGAAGAAAAAGTCTCCATTTGCAAAAAAGAGAGGAAAGAAGATTGCCAATAAGATTGTCAATATTATTGATGATGGCACCTTGAGAGGAGGAGTAGCTACCTTTCCCTTCGATGACGAAGGTATACCGAAAAGAAGGACAGTTCTGGTTAAGGATGGCATACTTTCTACCTTTCTTTACGATTCCTATACTGCGAGGAAGGACAGAGTCGCCTCAACCGGCAATGCTTTCAGGAGCTCTTTTAAGGCTCTGCCCTCTGTGGGGTTCACTAACTTCTTTCTGGAGAAAGGAAGGACCAAAAGAGAAGAATTGATTGCCAGTATAGATAAGGGGCTCTATGTAATGGAAACTATGGGAATGCACACAGCAGATCCTGTCTCTGGAGACTTTTCCGTGGGAGTTAGTGGATTATGGATAGAGAGAGGAAAATTTTCCTTTCCTGTCCACGGAGTCACCATAGCAGGTAATGTTCTCGACCTTTTGAATTCTATCGATGCCGTTGGCGATGACTTAAAATTTTATGGAAGTTTAGGTTCTCCTGCTATAAGAATCTCCAATTTCCTTATTAGTGGTGAGTAGATGAAACCATCTGGTTCTACAAAAATTGTGAGATTGATTGGCTATCCGGTAGAGCATTCGAAAAGCCCACTTATGCACAATGCTGCTTTCCAATCTCTGGGGCTCGATTTTGTATATCTTCTCTTTTCGGTAAAGCCCTCTCATTTGAAGGAAGCAATAATGGGTTTAAAAGCATCGAATGTCGTGGGGGCGAATGTAACTATCCCCTATAAAGAAGAGGTTATGAAATACCTGGATGAAATCACTCCTGAAGCTAAATTCATTGGTGCTGTAAACACGATTCATAACCGGGAAGGGAAACTTATAGGTTATAATACCGATGGTCAGGGTTTCATCACATCTTTACTCACTGATGGCAAAGTAAAACTCGAAGGTCAGAAGGTTTTTCTGATCGGCGCAGGAGGGGCAGGAAAAGCAGTAGCTGTAAAATTGGCTGAGAGGGGAGTAGAGAGACTGGTTATTACCGATAAAATAGTGAAAAGAACAGAAACTCTGGTAGGGAAACTTCGAGAAAACATTCCCGATTGTCCAGTCTATGCCCTCTTTCCCGATGACAAGGAATTTGCAAAAACCCTCTTGGGAAGCACCCTTCTCGTCAATGCCACGTCAATGGGCATGAAGAAAGGAGATCCCTGTGTGGTTGACCCTGGGTATCTCCATAAAGACCTTTTTATTTATGATGTGGTTTATAATAGAGAAACTCCATTAATTGAAGCAGCAAAAAAAAGAGGATTAAAAGCTCTGGGCGGAATAGGAATGTTGATACATCAAGGAGCAGCCTCATTTGAAATTTGGACAGGTCAGAAGGCACCTATAGAAGTAATGAGAAATAAAATTCTTGAAGAGCTTTTAAGGCAATGCTAAAAGTAAAATGTTATTCTGATTATAAAGCTAACCAAAGACCTATCAGTTTTACCATTAGCAACAGAGAATTTCTCATCAAGGAAATAATCGATCAATGGTATAGCCCGGGTTGTCTCTATTTCAAAGTAAGAGACAACGACAACCACATTTATATTTTAAAATATGATCAGAACCGGGACTTATGGGAGCTCGAATTCTTTAAGAAAGGAGAGGAATAGAAACTTTCAATGGAGGGCGCTTATGTTCCGTTATGTTACCTCTGGTGAGTCTCATGGGAAATGTTTGCATGCGATACTTGAAGGTATACCTTCAGGGTTAAAATTGAGCGAGGAAGAGATTAATAGAGAACTTGTCCGACGACAGAGAGGTTTCGGCCGGGGCGAGAGAATGCAGAAGATTGAGAAAGATAGAGTGGAAATTACTTCTGGTTTACGTTGGGGAGAAACTATCGGTAGCCCCATTACTATGACCATAATTAACAAAGACTGGGAAAACTGGAAAAAATTGATGTCTATTTATGCCTCAGATAAAAAAATGGAAGGGAGAATGGTTCGTCCCCGACCAGGTCATGCCGACCTGGCTGGTGCCCTGAAGTATGGCCGTGAGGATTTAAGAGATATCCTGGAGAGGGCCTCTGCTCGGGAAACTGCTGCCAGGGTAGCAGTGGGAGCTGTGTGCAAAAGGCTCTTGGCCGAGTTTGCCATCAAAGTGGTGAGTATGACTGAAGAAATTGGTGGTATCCAGGCCGGAATTTCAAAATTAAGTCCAGAACAGATAGAAAAAACGAGTGAGTCATCTCCAGTTCGCTGTCCGGATAAGGGCGCAGAAAAAAAGATGGTAGAAGCAATTAAAAAAGCAGAGAAATCAGGAGATACCCTGGGCGGAGTGTTCACCGTGTTAGTTATTAATCCTCCACTAGGGCTGGGGAGCCATACGCAGTGGGATTTAAGGCTTGATGGCAGGCTGGCTCAGGCATTGATGTCCATTCCCGCAGTGAAGGGAGTGGAAATTGGTGAAGGATTTGTCATTGCCAGAAAGCCTGGCTCTAAGGTACACGATGAGATTTTCTATGAAGCAGGTAAGGGTTACTACCGAAAGACTAATAATTCTGGTGGAATTGAGGGCGGAATAAGTAATGGAGAAAATATTATCACCCGGGTAGCAATGAAGCCACTGTCTTCATTGAAGAAACCCCTCAAATCGGTAGATATGATTACAAAGAAAGAGGTTCCCGCTGAGGTCGTCAGAGCCGATATCTGCGCTGTTCCTTCAGCCGGCGTAATTGGAGAGGCAGTAGTCGCTTTGGAGATAGTCCGGGCAATGAGAGAGAAGTTTGGCGGCGATTCTCTCAAAGAGATGAAATCGAACTTCGAGCGTTATATAGAAGAGCTTAAAAATCGTTAATCTTTTAAACTAAAATGGCTTACAGATATTATCATCGACCCTTGTTCTCCCGTCAATGGGGTGGGGCGATAAAATGGCTAATAATCGCCAATGTTTTTGTTTATCTAATCAACTGGTTTGCAGGAAGAAATTTTTTGTACACTTTTGGTTTAGTTCCTTACCAGGTGGTGAAGAGTTTATGGCTCTGGCAAATATTCACCCACATGTTTCTTCACGGGGGGCTATTCCACCTGTTTATAAATCTATTTGTCCTGTGGATGTTTGGAAAACCGATAGAGAGAGAATGGGGAACTAAATCCTTCCTTAAGTACTATTTTACCTGTGGTTTAGGAGCTGGCTTTTTTATCTTCATCACTTCACTAAATTCCAGAATCCCTGTTGTAGGAGCTTCAGGGGCAATCTACGGAATTCTAGTCGCATTTGCAATGCTATATCCCGATTCTATAATCTATCTATACTTCCTCTTTCCTATCAAAGCAAAACATTTTGTTATTCTGATTGGAGCTGTTGCCTTGTTGGCTGGGATTTCAAGGGGGAGGTCTAACATTGCCCATTTTGGTCATCTCGGCGGTTTATTAGTAGGTTATGTATATTTAAAGTTCCCTCTCTGGAAACATCGTTTTCATCCAGAAAGACTACTTACATTCTTACGGCTGCCAAAAATCAGTTTAAAAAGAAAGAAAAAATACGAAACTAAATCTTACAAAATTGAAGAGAGAATTAATCAAATTCTTGACAAGATTCTGCTACACGGTGTTGATAGTTTAACCACAGAAGAGAGAAAAATTATGGATGAATACTCACGCAGGGAAAAGCACTAAGTTAGAAGAAGAGAAGAAAAAGGGACAGGTACTTTTTGTGTCCCTTTTTTTGTGGAGGAGGGGGTGGAGAAAAGTTTCCAGTCGTTCTGTAAATTTGCCAAAAAAATGGGAGCGATTAGTGCCAAAGTAATTTCCGTTGACACTGTTGTCACTGCTCCCTGGGTGAGGCTGAAATGCCAGTATGGCTGCGATGCCTATGGAGAATATTTGACCTGCCCTCCGTATTCGCCCACGCCAGAAAAGACACGGGAAGTATTGAAGCACTATAGAAAAGCCATCTTAGTCCATGGAGATGGTTATACAGATATTAGCAAAATAGTGGCCAAGCTTGAAAGAAAAGCATTTCTCTCAGGTTATCATAAGGCATATGGCATGGGGGCAGGGCCGTGCGACCTCTGTAATACATGCAATGTTAATAAACTCTGCAAAAAACCGTATGAAGCAAGACCTTCAATGGAAGCATCGGGAATAGATGTTTTCAAGACTGCCAGAAACAATAAATTTAAGATAGAAGTGCTCAAAAGTCCGGATTGCAAAGGAAACTATTTTGGACTTGTTTTGATACTTTAAAAAGTTCTGAAATTTTTTTTCATTGCTGTGGTTCTGGATTGGAGAAAAAGGGGGCATAGATTTCAAACATTCCAAAATTAGCTTTGATTGGAGTCTTAGTGCTCTTTTCTAATTTAGGATACGCTTTTGAGCCCACCTTCAGGGGATTCTTTGAGGCGGGCAACACTGACACGGTAGAAGCCATTGAGGGAACAAGCATCTTAGACTATGGTTATGCTAAGTATTATTTAAGATACAAGTACCCAATCAAAAAACCACTCAACCTGACTCTTGTATACAACTCCTACATCAAGAAATATGAGGATGAAAAGGAACTAAATAACAATACAATATCGGTTAAAAGTTACTGGGACTACTCTCTTTTTGTAAGAAAGGATTCCAGCCTAAAATTCGATGTCGATTTAGGCTGGCGGGAGAAGAGATACAAAGAAAAAGACGTATATACTAATAGTCAATGGTTGTTAAAACTAAAGTCTACTTACAAGATAGGAGATTTATGGAGTCTCTCCGGAGAGCTGGGTTATAAAGACTATGACTATTTCCTGAGCGAAGGTAAAGACAGAAAGGAATTCTCCGAAAGAGTGGAGGGGAAGAGATATTTCTCCAATAAGAGGCTTCAGTTTCTCGCTCTTGTCAATTTCCGCCAGACAGATTTCGATTCTAAACCAGATACAAATCAATTTATCTATAGGCTGGGAGTTAAGGTGAGACCGGAACTTAACTTCTTATCAGAAATGGCAGGAAGGATAGAAGAAGGGAAGAAGTATACGGATGAGGATATAGAAGAAGAACAGGAAGGCGACTATTATTTTAGATACCGCAGGTGGTGGCTGAAGACAGAGCATTCTCTCTTGGAAAGAATGTATACAGTTCTAAAATATACCGATTATAATAAAAATTATACAACCGCTGATTATGACTACAGCTGGTATGAAATAGAGAATCGGTGGAGGTATATATTCTTAAAAAATCCTGTGAAGAGGTTATCTCTTATCTTCAGTTATCTCCATAGAGAAACAGACTATTCCCAAAGGAAGATTTCAAGCTATGATAAAGATTCAGTAGAAATGCAAACCCAATATTCCTGGAGGAATAACTGGAAGGCTTTGCTAAAGTTCGGCATAGGTATTTATGATTGGGTA
>JABUBN010000013.1_pt1 | contig 72567 bp, 76 predicted proteins | sample 7240341 | NCBI WGS metagenome assembly JABUBN01 (sample SAMN07256345, study PRJNA390944) | subsurface metagenome | isolation source: Methane hydrate marine sediment | place: Pacific Ocean: Eastern North Pacific, ODP site | reverse complement strand
TTCTTTCGTCTCACTCCGTTCGCTGCAGAGACGCAGACTCCCTCGCCTTCGGCTCAGTCCGTCTTTTCAAGTCCTGTAAAATATGCACCACTGGCATATTTTACACAATCTGGATTAAACATCCTTTACCATATTCAGTAAATTTACTGGTGGAGATGAGCGGACTTGAACCGCTGCCCTCTTGTCTGCCAGACAAGCGTTCTCCCACTGAACTACATCCCCACTTTTTAGAATATTATTGCTTAAATAATAAAAATTAGTACCCTAAATTATTAATATTACATTGAATCAGATATAATATAAAATATTTTTCTGGTGGGCGAAGGGGGACTTGGTCTTTCGTCTCACTCCGTTCGCTGCAGAGACGCAGACTCCTTCCGTTGCCACTCCAGTCCGTCTTTTCAAGTCCCTGAAAACATGCATCCAGCATGTTTCCAATATTTTAGATTTACAGTTATTAGCGAATTTGATAAATCCACTGGTGGGCGAAGGGGGACTTGAACCCCCATGTTCTTACGAACACTAGACCCTGAACCTAGCGCGTCTACCAATTCCGCCATTCGCCCAGCGCGGGGTAATTTTTCCAATATTTTCTGCTGCTAAGCTACTGAAATTATAATGTATATAAACATCCAGCTTAGTAGTTTTAGTCATCTTACCCTTAGAATTTATTTCTATTCTATCTATAAATTTTGCTATTATTCTTTTCCAATCAACATCATCTAATTTTCTTATACCTAATTTTAAACTATTCAAAAGACTCTTTAAACTATTAATTCTCTTCTCTCTTAGTTTCTCTAGTTTTTCTTTATTCTTTAATTCAAATATTACATTATCAATTAATTTTAATTCTTCTTCTTTTTCCTTTAATTTATCTGCAATGCTATTTTTTCTAATTGATTCAGGGATGTCTTCATTTAAATATAACTCCAAGAGTCTATCAATATCTTTGTTGATTTTATCCTTTTTATTTTCAAATTCAATAGCCTTAAAGTCATTATTTAGACTTTTATTACTTTTATTTAATATATATTTCTTGATATTATCAGGATTCAAAAGAAAATATTTTATATCATTTTTAATTATATCCTCTATCAGTTCCTTTCTAACTGCTGCACTACTGCATGGACTGCTAGTTACTTCTTTCTTTTTACCTAAATCGCCGTAGTAAAATACAATACCTTTTTTTGTAGAATATCTGCCTCCACAATAAGGATATTTGCATTTATGACAGAATAATCTACCGGTTAAAATATACATTGTTTTTACTCTGTTATTATAATCACTCCTATTAGCTGTTAATTGCTTTTTTGCTTTCAGAAATATTCTTTTAGAGATTATTGGTTCTTTTTTAATGCTAACCGGTTTTACAAAATCAAACTTACTATTTTGCGCATAAATATACTCATCCTTATAGTAAAGATCATTTGAAACAATACTTTTTACATTGTTTCTTGTCCATTTATTTTCATATATTCTATTATATTTTTTAGATCTCAAAACCCTTTCAAGTTTTTTAAACCTTGTAGGAATTCCCAAAGCATTTAAATCATCCGGTACCCTGTAACAGGACCAACCATGATTTGCAATTAAATCAAAAATACGCCTTACCACTCTAGCTTCTTCTTCGTCTATAACCAATCTATCTTCATCATCCAATTTATATCCATAAGGCAGGCTATTGCCTCCAGATGGAAACTTACCTTGTTTGGCTTTTTGATATCTTCCCCTGGCAGACCGCTCAGCGATAACTTTTAGTTCCCTTTTGCTAAAAATCCCCTGTATATCAGACATAAAGTCATCATCTTTATTATTTAAATCCAATACTGTATTTTGAAGCATTAGCTTTACATTATTATATTTAAATACTTCTTTTAATACCTGAAGGTCTTTTACATTTCTGGATAATCTATCCTGGTCAACTACAAGTATTCTGCTATATATACCATTACTACATCCCTTCAGTAGCTCCTTTAATTGAGGTCTTTCTTTAATGGTCTCACCAGAAATTCCAAGATCCTTGTAAAGATCATAATCCCAATTATTTCTCTTACATATATTTTCTAAAATGTTGATTTGTTCAGGTATACTATACTTATCGTCTTTGGCTTGCTTATTGCTTGATACTCTAACATAACAAGCTACTTTCTCTTCTTTATTCATCGATAATAATTTTAAAATGATATTTTACTGTATTATATAAAATTAATTTTCTTTTACCAATGATTCACTATCCAGTTTTTCCAAAATAATCTCATATATGTCAAAAATAATTTCATCACCATTCCTTTCTTCATTGTAAACTCTAATTATTTTATTAGTTTTCTGAATCATTGGAAATACTTATTACTAGCTCTTTTTATTAAATATTCTATTTCCACATTTCATAATTATCATTTATATAAAAGATATTAAATAATAACATAATGTTGCCTATTCAACAATATAACCCTTAGAGTCTGCGCCTCTCTTCTGAATTTAATAACTGATAATTTTTAAATTAATTTGTGCATTAGATATGATTTAAATCAAAAATATCCGCCTATAACCTGCAATTCTTACTGAAGTATTTATCTATGAGTTCAGTAGCAACTTACAGTTAAGTTAACAAAATTGTTAACTTAACCCTTTTACGACATCTTATAAAATTGTTAAAGTAAATACCTATAAGGAAATTATGTAATCAATAAATAATACAATTTAATAATAAATACTAATTTAAAGGTAAAGTAAATTAAAAATGAAATATTCTAATAAACCTTTTCCTAAGGCCTTAAAAGAAATTATGGAGAAAAAAGATATAGTTCACAGAAAGCTTGCCGCTAAAACTAATTTCAGCTTCAGTTATTTTTGTGTACTTAAGAAACGAAAAAAACATCCCCCGGTAGAAACTATTAAAAAAATTGCTTCAGGATTGGAAATCCCTCCGGAATATTTTTTAGAATACAGAATAAATAAACTTGTAGAACTACTAATGGACAATCCGGAAGCAACCGATGATGTTTTTAATTTTGCCAGGGAACTGGTCGAGAATAATAATTTAAGAGTTGAAGATAAAGAAAAAGAGTTTTTAAAATATTACCCAGGTACAGCTAAAGCTACTTAGCCTTACTTAGATAATAGTGAAATTATAAAAAGTAACGAATTCTGTCTCCAGAGCAGGTAATGGATTTTGGAAGAAATAAAACTTTAATTTGAAAAGTCTAAAGACAAAAAATCACTATAAAAAGCTATGAATTTTGGAAAATACCACTTGCTTATACCATAGGAGCAGAGCCACTTTCGGTACTATATACCCTGTTTTAGTAAAGGATACAAGCTGTTGCTTGATTTTGGTATTGGTATAGGCGTTGAGACCCGCCGGGAGGACTCTGGGGGCAGATCATCACATTGGGGCCAGGTGCATTGCAGTAAGAACCGCAAGTACCAGTATAATTAGTTCCGCAGCAACAGATATTATTCCAGAAACTATGGTTGAAATATAATGCATAGGAAACCTCCTGATCCTCTTCTGAACAATTTCTGATAACGGTATCGGTGTATGCGAAGTGCGAGGCGAAGCCTAGCATTTGCGTGAGGGCGTTAGCCCGAACCGTATACACAGTGTTATGTGCTTGTTTGCTAAATCATGTAATTTCAATTCAACGACAAATCTCACCGCCTGCCTTATTCAGAAGATCCTTTATGTCCTTGAACCATTGGAGCAGATCTCCATCTGGATCAATCTCATATAATAATGCTCTGTTCATATATTTTGAAGCTAGAGAACACAGCTGACGCTTTGCTTTTGATTCTTTTTCCTCCTTCTTTTTATCAGTAAGTTCGTTCCATGCCTTGGGGCTATCAGACACTTCGTTTACTATTTGCGCAACTTTTTGAGGAATATTATCGAATGAGTCAAAATTTGTCATTATTGTAAGATTGATGCCGAGTTCTTTATATGCAGTTATGATTGCGTCTTTGTGTAGATAGTTTTCGATTTCCTTCTTCAACGTGTTACGCGCTCTGCAATTTTCCCGGTCATTTACCTTATCCACATGCATTTGATATCTCGCGGGTGCTGGGGGAGCAATATCCCTATCACAGAGATGAAACTCTGGCCGATTAAGTTTTTCAAGGCGAGAAGACCAAAGGGCAAGGTTTGACCCACCGAAAGGAAAGAAAATTAGTTCGCCATCGAGTTCTATTTTTTCCAGATCAGGAATATCAATGCCATCATTACACAATGCCTTTGAAATAGTTTGCAGAAATGTAATATCGTTGGGACCTTCCACCCCAATAAATAATTTGACGGTATTGTCTGGCAAAACGCCAAGCGACCGTGCGAATATCTTGTTGGTTTCAATCCCACCAGTCAAGATTTCTCTTCTTTTATCGTTCGAAATATGAATATATCGCAAAGAACTATCCGGCAGCGCACGTGCTAACATGGGTGTATGAGTGCTAACTATAACCTGCGCTTCGGAAGACAAATCAGACAAAGCTCTGAGCAGCATACGTTGGTTGTTCGGGTGCTGGCAAGTCTCTGGTTCTTCAATTGCATAAATGACATTTGCATGACCTGTTTCCTTGGCTAGTAGTTCAGCTTTGGCACGGAAAAAGTTGAGCAGAATCAATCTCTTGACTCCACTGCCACGCTTGTTGATAGGGATGTCATCATCTGAAGTAATGCTAGCCTTGAAGAGGCTATCCCACTTTGGTGCAGTAAAGATAGGTTTGAGTTGAGTCGCGAGAGTTGGGTCCATCTCACGGAGTTTTTCCAAAGTCAAACTAGCAATCTTCTGGACTTCACTCTGAACGTACTCGGTGATTTTCGCTAGTTCTGCTTCCTTAGTCTTGATAGCTTCTTTGACAGCAGCTTTCAGTGGGTCTTGGGCTTCAGGATCCTGATCTGTACTCGGACGGTCCGACTTAAAAAGCGCAAACGCAGGAAGGTATTTGCGAAGCTCAGTCCATATCTTTTTAGCGTTATCTTCGTTCAACAGGATCATAGATGGAGCAAGGTTGAGATTATCAAAATGATCTCGTATCTGTGCGCGTATCTGGGCATTGACTCTCTGATCAACACCCGCGAGATCTATACCCAACTCTTGGGCCCGCTTCTTAAGGTCAGATTTTTTGAGTTGTAGGAGATCCTTGGCTCCATCTATAGTTTGATGAATGGCATGGGCCTGTATGCTTTTGCATTTTGGCTTCATCAGTTCGCCACTGTAAGATTTATGGATTTCAAGTCTTCCCTCAGCGTTTAGGAGAAACTCAGTACTGAGTTTCGTTGGATTTGCATCGTCCAAGATGACTTCGTCAGGAAGTTCAGTAAATTCGCAGATTATCGTCAAATCCCTTGAATCGCCATTTTTTGATGCATCGTCTTTATCTGGATCAATGTCGTTTAGGAAAATGTCTAGTGCGTCCATAAGCGTAGACTTACCGACGTCGTTTTTTCCAACAAGCGCCGTGATATCCTCAAAGTCGATAGATATCTCTTCCTTAAAACAGCGGAAATTACGAAGCCTTAATCGCTTGAGTTTCATTTTAGTTCTCCTAACTTTTTATCATATTGCTTTGTGCAAATAGCACATAACTTAAAATAACCGAAGTACTTCGGTTATACTCCTAAATCGGAATATTTTGCTAAGTACTTTATTTATGAACTACTCTATGTAAATCTTCATCTACTTCCAAAATCCAAAAGGCTCTTTATCCATACTATATCCCAGTGTCTAATGTTAGCATAAATCTCTGTCTATCCTTTAGACCTTTTAATGTTTTTATATGAATAATATTGCGTTTTATATCAATATCCTGTGCCCTTAATTTTACCATCTTGCTCATCATCAAACCAATAGAATATGCCAGCTAGTAAAGAAGAGAGGAAAAGTTAAATAAAGATGTCAAGAGGAAGATTCAATAAACCGTAGTAATTAATGTTGGTGATTTATAAATATTACGTATTGCTAAACAATGAGTTAATCTCATCTGCAATATGCTCAAGCATACCAATTGCTTGTCCTGGTAAAAGAATAGATTGGCGCTCTGGGTGAGAAAATTTGTTTCTAAGTTTCCGAGTCGCATACCATGCATCCTCTTTGTTTAAAGGAATAAATTTACCAGATATCAGATAAATCAATCTCTCTTCAAATTTGCCTGTAATAATAGAACGGGATGCTTTAACTGCCTTACACTTATGTATTGTTGCGGCATCAGCAACACGAAACAGTTGTTCACAAGCTAAGGTATATAATGGGTAAAAGAAATAACCATAAGCCATTGCACCTCGCGCAACTTCGAACAATGCACAAATCTCTTTAGGAACAGCTTCTATCAGCCCGGGCTTCATAATATCATTTAAATATTGCTCTCCTGTGATAGGACGATATTTTCCATTGGATGCCGAGAGACGTACAAATGAAGTAGAAGCATCGTCGGGCTCTAGCCAGTTTTCGGGTGTCAAAATCTTAAATCCCAGGTTCACCAAGATTGATCACCTCCATAGCCTATTAAATATTTTTGTTGATGTTTAATTTCTTATTATAACTATATTAAGAGCTAAATTACATTAGTCCTTTTTGTTTGAATGATAACCAGCCATTGTTGGTGATTATCAAGTGGTCCAAAATATTAATGCCTAACTTATGAGGCATAAAAGAAGTTGCCGAAGGCAATTTGAGCAAAACACATCAGAGCCTTTTATCCGCTGTTATATGACCCGAACAAAGTTGAGGGTGAGGCACGAAGTGTCAATGTGCTTGCCGAAGCACGCATAACTTATTATTTATTTTGCCCACCATGAATCTTATTTAAGTGACAATCTCGGCACACTAATAATCCTTTATCAATCTCTGTCCGTCCGCCTTCAATATACCTATCTTTATGATGGAACTGCGTGTTAGGGTTACCAAAAGTTAATTTCTTACCGCATACTTGACACTTTTCTTTATCCCTTCTGAATATTATAGTTTTTTGCTCTTCGGTAAAAAGCCTATTTTCATCTAATCTTACTGGATTATATTTATCAAGAAATCTTTTTAGAATGAGGTTATATCTTAATTTTATATTTGATTGGCTGGTAGTTCCTTTGCTGATGGCGAAATTAAAGTCTATTAACTCTTTGTCACCACTAATTAAAGACTTAGTGACTTCTTGACAGAATTTTGTAAAGAATTCTTTAAAGTTGTTTTTTTGATTATCCATTGCATAATTTTCTAGAAGATTCGATGCAAGAAGATATAGTGTTATAATCCATCCAGGTTTTTTAATCTCAGGTGTTTTAGTTTGAAAAGTATCTGTCAAATAATTTAGGACTTTGTTTACTTTGGAGTAAACCTTTGAATTTTTGTTAAGATTTCTATTCTTCTCAAAGAAATTATATATGTAATATGGGCTTATATCTTTAATCCCTTCGCTTTCCAAAAACATAAGCTGAGCTGCAATATGATAATGCTTGTATCGTTTAGCTTTAATTGGCACAACATTGGTAAAGAATCTATTCTCCGATAAGTCTCTCATAGCCAAAATAATATCACCAGGATAGGCATTCAAAATTTCTCCAGGGATAAGAGGTTTTCCATGTTGTAGTCTTCTAAATAAATCCCTTATCTCTTCGTCATCATAGTTTTCCAAGTATATTATGGGCAAAGGATAACTATCAATTCTATCCTGCCAATCTTTGTGAAGCTCGCTATATTTTAATGCTCCTTTACCATTATTCTTTTCCTTGTTTTTGCGATCATTTATGACATCATCCGAGTATTTATCACTTAACTCTAATTTCTCGTCTTTAAATTTCCAGATACTATAAAGTCTTTGTTGTCCATCTACGATAAAATGGTTACCATTCTTTTTATGGAGAAAAATGGGAGGCATGCCAAAACCTCTTAGGATAGTGTCAATAAAATATTGCTCATCAGCTTTTTTCCAAGTTCCAGATTCTCTTTGGTATGTACGATCAATCTTATACCTATCTCTATGGAGAAGAAAAGTACTTATCGGCAGGCTGGTTGGTGTTGGTGGCTCTTTTAATTCCATATTAACCTCCTCGTTTGATCATTTTAAAACTTTTTCTTTTCTTTGCGTGAGTACCGTAAGGCACGAACCTTTTATGTTGTGTTATATGAAGTGGCGGTTTCATTTTGTATCAGATGTTTCTGTTTTCCCAATTGATACAAGAAGAGCGGGAAATTCTTTTGCTTCGGGTAACTTTTCAGGGATTTTACCGTGTAATAATACATATTTTACAGTACCCTGAATAACATTTGTGTTTCTGTATATACTTTCATATATTTTGAGCCGCTTCTTCCAAGTATTAACGTGTGTTTTAACTTCCTTTTTTAAGACCTCGTATGCTTCTTTACTTTTGGTTATTGAATCTTGAATTCGTGTTCTAAACTCTTCAGATTGTATAAATTCAAGGATTGCTTTTCCTTTGGTTTCAAATTCTTCCTTTGATAATTTTAATATACACATTTGCACTAATGTTTCTCTTAAAACAGTAGCTACATCTAAAACTCCGTATGGATGAACAACTATTATATCCTGTTCAACCCAGAAACCCTGCTTGTTTTCTTTTGATGCCCAGGTGACGATTACACCATAATCAGCAATAACTCTGACTCTGTCTCGTTGAACCTGTTTAATATAACTATCTTGAAACTCTTTAGTTTTCTTGCACTCATATATAATCTTTCCTACCTTCTTATTTTCCACCTGTACTGTCTGGATAATATCACCTTTCTTGCCAGTAGGTTTTATTTCATCCTCCGGAAACCTTTGCTTGAGTTGATTAGCAAGTTCTTTTTCAAAATCTAATCCTTCAATCTGTGGTGTTGTACCTTTCTTTATCATTTCTTCAAGTTGTTTTGCTCGTTCAATTGCTTCATCTCTTGCTTTACGAAGCTTTTCTACCATTTTTTCTACTTTCTCTGTTCTTGATTTTTGTTTTTCAATACCTGCTTTTAGTGCTTCAAGCCGAGCTTGTTTTAATTCTCGTTGCTTTTGTCTTTCCAATTTTTTCAGTGCCATTTGTTCCTGTTTTTGAAACTTCTCTTTTAATTTCTGCATTGATAGGTCGTGATTTTGCTTAATTTTTTCAAGTTCAGTTCTAAGTTTTTCAGCTCTTGCTTTTTCTTTCTCAGAACCTATTTTTATACCTTCTTTTCTGACTTGATTAAGCGCCCTTTGTTTTTCTTTTTCAAATTTTACTTGAAGTTTCTCCTGCTGTAATTTAAATTTTTGTTCAAGTTCTAACTTTATAGTTTTTTCTTTTTCTTTTAAATTTGCATATTCTTCTTTAATCTTCTTTCTTTCTTCTTGAACTTTTTGTGTATATTGAATTTTTAACTCCTTTTCTTTCTGGCGAATCTTTTTATATTCTTCTTTTAATTTCTGTCCCTGCTCTTTTGCTTTGGTTAATTCTGATTCTAATTGCTTTCTATATCGTTGCTCTGCTTCATAAACACCAACAACCTTCAGCCATTTATCATAAGGAAGCATCGTCCCACACAAAGGACATGGTTTCATTTCTTCTGTCTTCTCCATTTTAACCTCCTAACACCGCCATTTCATATAACTTAAAATAACCGAACTACTTCGTTTATGCTCCTGAATTGGCATGTTTTGCGAAGTTATATTGCTGATTATTAAATTATCTTGATTATATCAAATTTAACTTCTTATTTTTAATAATTTTATTACAATATTGCAAATAAGGGTGGTATTTAAAAGGGGTGTTAGGAGTGTGGGAAAATTTTAGCACTAAGAAGCAATTTATAAAAATCCCTTAAATGACTTCATGCCGTTTTCTACATCTATGTTTGCCAGGGTAATATAAATTGTGGTTGTACTGATGTCTGAGTGGCCCAGGATTAGCCTCAGGATATAGATGTCTTTTGTACAAACTCTTTAATAAAACCCCCGGTTGTTTTCTTGCCCTCTATTTCCTTTTTCGCAAAGGGCGATAAATCAAAATAATAAAAAAACGAACCTAAAATAAAAGCTAAGAGGTAAATTAAAAGGTTTTCTTAGACAAGTATTTTACTTTACATTTATCTTTAATAGTCACCATAAAGTCTTTTACACCGTATTATAGGCTGTTGCAATAAATATATATTACATAGGCCTAACGATTAGTATAAGGCAACAAAGTTTGCGTAGCGGCAAACGTTTAAAGCTTTAACAAGGAAAGAGATGACTTCAATTTTGTTCTATTTCCTTCTTAACTATAAGATATATAGGTGGATTAAGATTGTCAAAACTTGACCAAGAACTAGTAGCTCCGTGCTCATCTATTGCTCTTAGTTGCCAATGGTATTTACCTTCTGTGAGATATACTGAGATGCTTGCTACATATTCTTGATAATCAGGATTCCAGACACAATCACCTGGAGGTGTCTCAAGTGGAATAGGGTTATTATATCCTTTTACCCATTCACTCTCATAGTTAGGTATCCCAGTAAAACTTTCATTAAGTGGCTTCAATTCCATCTGAAGTTTTACATTATCACCTTCTTCGTCCATCATTATGTCTTTAAAGACGAAAGTCCCTTCCTCAGCTGGTTCATTCATGAATATTGGATCTCTATTAGGTCTATATGGAGAAATAATATCAGGTGGGGCTAGTGCATTGTTTTCTAGAGAGGGTTCTTTTTTCTCTTCTACTATCTCTCCTGCCTTTAACCCACCTAGAGATTCTTCTTCCTTTTGAACTCCAACTGTCTCTGGTTCAAAGGTGGTAGTAACAGGAATTGCTGTACGCAGCATTTTTGCTATTATAAATGTTAGCATAACTAATGGGTGTGTGCCTAATTCTATTCCACCGTCTGTAAATCCAGCAAAAGCTAAGCCTATCACATCATTGGTATGGACTTCCAGGCTCGGATAATAATCTCTATTTATATCGCCCCTGGTATAAATAATCTTTTTCAATTTAGCAACTCCTGGAAGAAACACTGGAGTAAATGGAGAATATTTTTCTTGATAGCAAATAAAAAACTCTATAAATCCAGTACCAACACCTTCGGATTCAAAATGAATTTTCGAAACTTCATAGGTGTTATCATTAATCAAATTATAAGTAATTGTTGCTCTGACAAATGGATTAGGATACGAAAGAGTTGGAATTAGAGGAACCTTTAACACTTTCTTAAAAGAAGGTGATACGACTGGTAGAGCTTCTCCTTTTATATAATAAGGGTATTCAGTGAGACATTTAAGGTCTAATATCCTACCTTCCTCTTCGGAAACCCGATATCCAAGCACAAGTTCCAAATACACTGTATCAGTTTCCACCCAGTTATATAAGTCTTCTACATCAACCAATCCACTAATTACAACAGTACCACTCCCTTGACTAACTTCAACCTCGCCTATGGGTACTCCCTTACCACTTAACAAACTTAATCCTGCTGAAACAAATCCTTTGGGCTGAGACTCTAATTTATAATTTACTTTTACTTCAAAAGGTACTTCTGTCCCTCTCTGCAATATTGTATCTTTTGGAGGTGTAACAGAAATAAGTTGAATTTTATCAGCCTGCACGTAATAACTTAAATATGTATAGTCATCACAAAAACTTAGCCAGTTTTCGCCGTCATTATTTTTTACCTGTAACCTAATCAAATAAAAACCCTGTGCTTCTGTAGGAACTGTCCAAGTGCAGGTATTGGAGGTGGACCAATCTTGTATTATATTTTTATATATTATATCCTCGCCTTCCTCTTGGAGATAATCAAATTTGTATGAAAGCTCGCCACTACCACTAGCATCAATTGTAAAAGTTAGTTCATCGCCAGCGTATATAGCTGGGTGAGGAGTGGGCACTTGACCAGGCTCTTTAGCAAAAGAGGAAGTAACTATATTTCCTATACTGTCAGTTGCAGAATCTATAGTAGGTTGGGAAGAATCTGCAAACAATTTGGCTGGGATTAATATAGTTAATAAAAAGACTACACTACAAAGTACAGCTAGATATTTAATTCCCTTTTTCATAATATTTTCACTTCTTCATCCTATTTTCTAAAATTTTAACACTAAAAAGCAATTTATAAAAACCCTTTAAAGGACTTCATTCCGTTTTCCACATCAATATTTGCCAGTGTAATGTAGATAGTAGTTGTACTTATATCAGAGTGCCCCAGGATTCTTCTCAGGGTTTCGATATCTTTTGTCTGCTTATAATATTGAGTAGCGTAAGTATGCCTTTTATGGGGAGCTCCCCATAAAAGGCATACCTTTGCTACAAGACTTTTAAATAAAGACGTAAGCCTTGTTAATATTAAGAATTTAATGGGTCATAGAAGTTTGGAATCTACACAGATTTATTTACATGTTACAGGAAAAGAGTTGGTGGCTTCAATAAATCAGCTAACCTAAGTCCGCTTCCATTACCAATAAGACTAAGGCAGTTTGTTAACCATTTCTACATTATGGGAGGTTTAAAAATGATGTATTTTAGTGTCCTAAGTATTTCCAATATCAAGCATAATTTTGAATGCTAGACCACCTGAAAGCTTAAAAAACTCTTATCTGGACTACAAAAAAGAATTACTGAATCAATTTCAAATTGTGTTATTAGCACTATTTCACTGATCTAAACTTTCGCACTGTAACGATGGCACTTTTTGTGTTAGTGGATTATGGAAGTTACACCAAAGTGTATTTTAAACTAGATAAAAATATTGAAGTTTGATCAGATCATTCCAAAATGTCTAAGGGTATTCTTTATTGGTTCAATTTTACTCTCAGGACAGGGAACTTTTCTTTTATTAATATCCTCTCTTCTCGGAGAGACTTTTACATCTAAACCAGACATCTCTTTAACATGAGCAATCCAGCAGCTTTTCACAGTAAATCCATATTTATTTTTTATATAATTTTGTATTTCTCTATAGGTTACCATAACATTTCCTCCAAATATAAATTAACTAGAATATGAATATAATAACATTTCTATGATCTAAACCAATGCTTGACAAAGACCCCTCAATTGTTAATTTTTTTACGAAATTTTTAAAAATATCTTTTGCAATCTGGCAAATATCGGTAAATTTCCTGGAAAGTCTGGATTTTACTTCCTCTACATCCAGCATCTTTACCATTTTCTTTAAGTTTAGTGCTGTGGCAGTTAAAAGAAACTGGATTTCTACTTTATTTAGACCCCTGAATTTGGCTTTTGACATCCCATGATAGGTCTTAGCCTGCCCTATAATCCCTTCCAGAATAGTACCCCTCAGTTTCTGCATAACACGCCCATAACCTGAATCATACCAACTTCTGGCTTTCCAGTAGCAGGGACTGTCATAATGGGAAACTGTTCTAAAACTTCCTCCTGATATACAATTTCCCTTTAAAGGGCAAAGGTTGCAGTCTTTCTTATTGGAACTGTAATTTATGCGGTTTTGTGGATAATTTTTAGATCTTCTTTTAAGTAGCTTACCATTGGGGCATACGTAGCAGTCTCTACTACTATCGTATTTAAATTTATTTTTTGAAAAGTATCCTGGTTTACTGGTTTTAGTTTCAGGTCTTATGGCGGTTTTTATGTTTTTATCCTGAAGATATTTTAAACATTCCTCAGACCCGTATTTGGTATCAGCAGCAATCCAGGAAGGTGTTCCAAGTATCCTCTCATGTGATTGGATAAGATCAGGAACTGATCCTATATCATGTGAGACACTGGGAGATTTAAGAAACTGCGGTGATGATTCCATTTGTATCTGTGGCTATATGAGCTTTATAGGAAAGGTGGCTTCCCATGCCAGGCTTATAAACAATAGTGGCATTAAGGATTAAGTTTTTGATTTTTTTCTTAAGGATAATCTATTTATATCTCTTCTTCTTTTACCCATCTTACTTTTATCAACTTCTCCGGTATAGCGAGCTCCATTCAGTTTCTTTTTAGGTTTTTCTTTTCTGTCAAGTCTTTTCCAATACTGCCCGGGAGAAAGGTCAATTTCAACCATAGAGCTGTCAGAGGCATTGGCTCTAACTATTGTAGAATCTACAAGCATCCCCTTTTTCGATACAAGTCCAAGTTCTATACACTTTACAAGTATCTTTTCAAAGATATCTACAAATAGCTTCTTTCCAAACCTTACCCTGGCTTTGGAGAATATGCTGTGGTCGGGAATCTCTTCATCCAGGTCATATCCTATATACCATCTGTAGGCAAGATTAAGTGATATTTCCTCTACAAGCTTTCTTTCTGATCTAATATCAAATAGATACCCAACAAGAAGCATCTTTACAAGAACCACTGGGTCAATAGAGGGTTTTCCGGTGTGGGAATAATAGTCCCTGGTAATATCCCTTACAAAATCAAAAGAGATAAGTTTTTCCAGCCTCTTCAAGAGGTGATCTTCTGGTACCAGGCAGTCCAAGTTAATATTGTAATAGATTCTTTGCTTAAACTCTTTTTTGCCCTGCACTGTCCACCTTCTTTCTTTTAAGTATCAGAGTGTCCTTGTCCGCTATTTCCCATTCTACAGGGTCAGCTTTGGAAAAATTCATTGCCATGGCAATGGCTCTGGGAAAGTTAATGTAATACTGGTTAAAATCTTTTCTGGTTATTTGCTGTATCTTTGCAGAATATCCCATTTTTTACTCCTAAATATTAATAATAGTTAATTAACTATTATTATACAATATTATCAAGAGTTTGGCAACAAGCCCGTAGGGGTTCACCCCAAGGACAATACTATGAGATTAGTAAATTAGTTCCAAATATTAAATTGCCCTTTGCAACAATAGCATTCAAAGGAACAAAAATCTCAAAAATTCTCGAAGATTTAAATGACTATTACTGGTGGAGGAAAGACTATTTTTCCTATCCTAAGAAAGGATGGGAAAACAGACTATCTGAGTTAATTGAAAATGAAATTATTCCTTGGGCTGATGATATTAATAATAAACTTCTAAAAAATAGAGATAGATAGGATTAGTTGAATATTAATAATGATTGAATTGGCATTAGGCATGTTTTTTATTCATTATTCATATTTGCATTTGATAGGAATATTACGGGGAAATAGATTTGAAGGCAATAATTCTCACAACTATAAAAATAGAAAGACTTAAAGAATGTTTAGATAAAAAAGTCTTTGGATTATCAGAAAAGTTATTAACTAAATTAGGTCATAAAATATTGGAATTAGAAAATAAAGATTTACTTTATATTAAAATGAAATCTGCAAAATCATTTATTATAGGTCCATTTCAGATAACTAAAAATAAGCCTAAGATTAATATAATTAAAAATAGAGGTGTCTGGTTTAAAGTTAGTAAAGAACATATATATAGTGGTTTACCTTGGTGGATAATTGAGGGTTTCAATTGGTTAATTTTTTTTAAATATGATAGTAGAAGAGTGAAGGCAATAACAGAAGAGAATTTAAAAAATGAAAATATTCTAATAAAAGATTATGGAATAATCGATGGAAACACTGAAAAGAAATTACAAAGATTTCTAATAAGATATGGTATTGCTTTAGAAAGGTTGTTAAAATAATTTATATTTAATCTAATTTTTCAAATTTATCTAAAAACTTACCCCATTTTCCAAAATTTGACGCACTAAAATGTTGCCTATCTTGGTCTTTAAAAAATGAAATACCTTTCAAAGAGTTTCCCATTGTTTCTTCAAAATCTTTTACTGACATTACCAAAAAGTGAGGCATATCTTTAGTATCAATTAGACACCATATAAAATAATGTTTTCCTTTGATTAAATCTCTAGGTTTCATATCAACAGCATACGTATTTTTATTTTTACCAGTTTTTTTATCGATTTCAATTCTAGACGATTTTACTTGAATAGTTCTAAATTTTGTTTCGTAATTAGATGACCCACATTCGCAAGTATATTTAATCATTTCAATTTCTCCATCACAATCATCACAAGTAGGTTTATTTAATAATTCACGGCTTTTACAGTTAGAACACAATATTTTATTTCCAATCATTTCGTGACCACAGTCTCTACAGATTTTTTTTGCTATAATATCTTTTTTTAGACTTTTTGAAAAATCTTTTCCACAATTTTTACATACCAAAGCTGGAGTTTGATTCCAAAGTTTCCCACAATCTTTGCAAATAAATTTATGGATTATAAAATCAATATATTCATCATAGACAGGATTATATATATTCCAGCCGTATTTTGATAGTTCAAACGAGACTAGGAATTCACCATATCTAGAGAAATGTTTCTCACTTAATTCTGAAATATCTGGCATATTTAAAAAAATTAAAGATAGTCAAATTCTTCAAACTTCACTAATAGACCTAATTTTTTTCTAATATTGTCAATTATACTAACTCTAAATCTGTCTTTATTTATTTCAACTCCTATACCAACTCGGTCTAATTTCTGTGCAGCTATTGCTGTGGTGAAACTACCTGCAAATGGGTCTAAAACTTTTTCTTTTTTATAGGAAAAAAATTTTATGGCCATTTCTGGAATATCTTCTGGAAAAGGGGCTGTATGCCCTAATATATTTTTACCCTTACTATTAATCTTTATAACAGGTGGAAATTTAACAATATCTCTTCTCCACTTTCTTATTGTAGCCTCATCTATAATATTAAATTCCCTCTGCCGTGATTGAGTAACAATTGTTTTTAAAGAAAATCTTTTACCCCTATTACTCTTACTTCTAGTAAAGCAATCATAGTTTTTACATTCCCAACTTTGAAGCCCAATCTCAGATTGTGTATTACCATTTACTTTTAAAGTCCCACATACAGGACACGGAAATCTAGTTTTATCTAATCTATGCTTATGAAAAATTAGAATATGTTCATAACAATTTACTGGGTATTGGTAAAGGGGGTAAGGTCTATCATCATTCTTCTGTCTTTCACTCTGAACCTCACCTTTATCCCAAATAAAGTCATCTACAAATGTATAACCTTCTTCTTCAAATATTTTAATGAAATAAGCTCCTAAAGGAATTCTTCTTTTACCCCAAACAGATTTAGTTGTTAAATTATCATTATCAAAAATATCACCAACATTAAAAACAAAGATTCTATGATTATCTAGAACTCGATAAGCTTCCTTAATTATTACTCTCATGTTGCTTAAGTAGTTATCTAAGTTGTCCCAAATAGAATAATCCCTTGCATTATAATATGGAGGAGATGTAACCATAAGATGTATAGACTCGCTTTCCATTGATTTTAATACATCATAGATATCGCCCCAAATCAACTTTATTGACGATGTTGGACAATTTATAAAATTTACTAATTTCTCATCTACATCTGAATATTTTTTCTGATACTCTTTCTTAACAAATTTTATATATATATTAGAAAACTCTTCTATTGTCTTTGAATAATCATCAAATTCATAAATGTAGTTTATACTTTTATAAAATTTATTTAATTGGTCGCCATCGAATAGTCCCTCTAAATATTTTTTGTTTTTATCTAAAATTTGGTCTAAATAATTTTTTGTTTTTGTTTTCATCAAGTTTTAGGTAATTATTTTTTTAGAAAAAAAGATAATAGATTTATTATAGTCTTTGATGAAATCTTAAATAATAATTGATAACTTAAAAATTCTTCTTCTACACTTCGCATAATTGTTGTGGTTTTGATTTTATTATACAAAATTCCTTTAAGATTGTTAACATCTCTGTAAAAGTTTTTTTACTTTTTAGTATACAGAATTCATGATAAATTTAAAGAGGAAAAGAATAAATTAATAGAAATTATTAACGGTGAGCTTAAGGAATATACAAAATAATAGAAACAAGGAAAAATTACCTACAATTTATTTATTTCAGAATTAGTAATTCCTATTTTACTTTATGATATCTACCACTTTTTTTCTTTCTAACAAATTGCTGTCCACCCAATAAAGCCTTTGAACTGAAATCATGTTTCTTTAAATCTTCTACTGAAAATTTCTTTTCTTCTTTTTTTATATTTTCAGGTATATATTCTTTATATAAGGACAATGCTCTTTCTAAAGATCTGTAAGAACCAACTATTCTTCCATCTTTTATTACATAGTATTTTCTATCATTAGGAACATCTGGAGTCCCTTCTTTTATGTATAAATTTAGTTTTTCTATACCTTGTGTGAACACTATTATATTCTTAAAATAATATCTTAATTAATAATATGGGGTGAACCCCTCCAGTTAGACACATTGTATACTAAAAATAGTTAAGTTAAAATAACTGATGAGACAAGATAAGACCAAGATAAGGAGGCCTCATCAAATGAGAATAAGAAGAACATTTACAGATGATTTTAAAAGGCAGATTGCAGAAGCAATAATATCAAGCCAGGCAGTCCAGCTGAAATTGTCCAGAAAATATGGCATATCACCGGTAATTATCTTAAGATGGAAAAAAGAGTACCTGACCGGTAAGTTCTTTGAAAACAAAAGTGCAGATTACCAAAGACTTGAAATAAGAGTAAAAGAGCTTGAGCGCCTTGTAGGTTAGTCTCACTATGGAAAACAATACCTTAAAAGAGATAATTAAGCTTGTAGAGCCCCAAAAAAAAGCCACGCAGCAGATATTTACATCGAAAGACTGGGAAATATTAAAGAGGGGTGCAGACAAGTGAGCCTATCAAGACCAAAGTATTACTACAAGCCGAAAAAAGATAAGCTAGGCGATATATTCATTCTGGAAAAGATTAAAGATATTGCCATAAGTTTTCCAAGCTACGGCTATAGAAGAATAACAGCAGCACTTAGAAGAGAAGATGTACTCATAAATCATAAGAAAGTCTATAGAATTATGTGTAAAAATGGGATCTGTTGCAGCATAAGAAGGAATTTTAAGGCTACCACCAACTCAAACCATGACTTGGCTAAATATCCAAATCTTGTTAGGAATTTAATCACTTCAAGACTGGATGAGGTATGGCATGCTGATATTACCTATATAAGATTTGAAGCCTCATTTGCATATCTTGCAGCAATAATAGATGGGTATAGTCGAAAAGTAGTGGGTTACGCTCTAGGTAAAACACTATCATCAGCATTAACCATTGCAGCTTTAAAAGATGCTATAAAGGCAAGAAATACAGAAGATTTTATCCATCATTCAGATCAGGGGTTTCAATACTGCTCAAGCCAGTATATAAAAATACTGAAGGAAAATTCTATATCAATATCCATGTCAGATAAGGCCAACCCTTATGATAATGCTAAAATGGAATCATTTTTTAGAACACTAAAAGTTGAAGAAGTATATATATATGAGTGATTACCAAACATTTGAGGATGTACTTGAATCAATTACGTTTTTCATTGAAGAGGTATATAACAGAAAAAGATTGCATTCTTCACTGGGGTATTTACCCCCTGAAGAATTTGAATATAAATTTAATAAAAATAAGTCTCATCAGTTGGTGTCAACTTAGTTGATAGCATGAAAATCCAGAGAAGATAACATACTAAAAAACAAAGTGCATCTCCTTTATGAGGCCTATGATAAAATTAATTTTATCAATAACCTAAGTTTATGTAAAAGGAGGTACACCAGTGAAATACATAGGATTAGATTTACACAAAAAAAGTATTTTTGCAACTGTTCTAGGAGAAGATGGCAAGATTTTATCAAGGACCAAAATAGGACCAAATACCAGAGATATCTGCTACTACCTAAAAAGCCAGGGTAAAAGAGACGAGCTTTCTGTAGCTATGGAGGCCTCATATAACTGGCCGTATTACTACAGGGCCGCAGAAGAGGCAGCAGACACCATAGTGCTTGCTCATCCATTAAAGACAAGGATCATAGGAGAGGCCAAAATAAAGACAGACAAGATTGACTCCAAAGTACTGGCATATATGTTAAAATCAGATATGCTTCCTAGAGCTTATGTACCCAGAAGGGATACCATGGAAAACAAAATGCTACTGAGGGCTAGGATATCCCTGGTTAGAATGAGAACCCAGATAAAAAACAAAATCCACGCTATAGTCGACCGTAATAGGGACAGCTATTGTGGTCTGGAGAATCTAACTGACACCTTTGGAAAGACCGGAAAGCACATCTTAAGGGATACTAAAATATGCCCTACTGACCACAAGATACTCACTGGATACCTTGACCTAATGGATGAAATAGATAAAAAAATAAAGGACATTGAATCCCAAATAGATAAAAGATCCCTAAAAGACCGAGACATAGAGCTTCTAAAGACTATACCCGGCATAGGAACCTTTACCGCCTTTCTTGTAAAATCTGAAATAGATGATATATCCCGCTTTGCCTCCAAGGGAAAACTTAGCTCCTATGCAGGACTTATTCCTTCTACTCATGGAAGCGGAGAGAGGCTGTATCACGGAAGGATTGTAAAACAGGGAAATAAATTCCTGCGCTGGGCACTGACTGAAGCAGCCCAGACCTCCATAAGATGCTCGGAGTATTTTAGATACCACTATAGCAAGGTAAGATCCAGAAAGAATGCCAATTCTGCTACCATTGCTGTAGCCAGAAGAATGGCCGAAGTCATATATGTAATGTTAAAAGGAGGTAGAGAATATATTGAAAAGCCTGTAGACATAAAATAATGGCTGCCCTCACGAACTTATAACCATTAAGGGTTCTTTAGTTGATTAGGGAGCCGCAACCGGAGAGCTATTGTGTAATTACAGTTACGAATAGATGAATGATTTTGGTAATCTAATAGTAATCTTGTATCGGAGATTTTTTTATTGATTTTTATAAAGTGTAATGAGGTGCACTATGTTTTTTAAAATATTATTATTTTAATATGCTAACAAATAACTATTGACAGATATTTTCATAGATAAGTCCGTGTCCAACTTTTGGGGTTCATATCAATATAATATTATTTCTAATTTCCAATATTGAAATCATATATCAAGTGCTTAACAATTGTAGATATATATCCCAAAACATTGAGAATGGTTATAAAGTTCTCACTAATATAGTTTCATTTTATAAAGTCTCTAAGATTACTTATAAAAAGTGGATCACTAAAAAATCTAGGAAATCCCACTTCTCCTACACCTTTAGATCTATCGAAGATGATATCATCATTATCTCCGATAGGCTTCTTTATTTCAACCGATTGGGTGGTCTTTATTAAATTGGCTATTCTCTCTTTGCTGGTGCTGATTGTTAAAACTCGTCAAGCGCTGGTCTTAAATCTTGCCTGATACTTTCCAGATTTTACATATTCAACATAACCTTTGATTTTATCCCGTCATCTCCGGTTAGATTCGGTGGCCTTGTCAACCCCCCCGTATCGGACTTTCATCGACTAGTAAGCGCCCATGCTGGGTGCACCATGTAAAATGGGGAAGCCCAACAGCTTCCCCATTAAAACTTTTGAAGATGCAAAAACTATTTGGGTTAGAAATAATAGAGTTCTTGATACCAGCGTAACCATTCGGACAATGCTGGTTCGTTTATCTCTTTCGATCGATTAATCAATTTATCCGATGAAAATGCGAAAAACCGATCGTTGAATCCTATCAATTTTTGATATTCTGAAATTGAAGGTTTTAAGGAATTGTTTCCAGGATGGTATACCACAGAAAAATATACCTTTTTATAAGGCCATCGGGGTGAAGTCGATGATTCAAGACTTGTGGCAAGAAGTTGGTTCCGCCATAACTGGTTCATGCCACCCATGAAGGGACATTTGTTATATTCTCTAATACGGTTGGCGTTAAAAGGTGAGGCATACCCTAGGGTAATATCCCAATACCGAAAGTTACAACCACTGTGATAATAGCAGAGATCTCGATTGTCCAGGATTGCAGATGCTGGTGTGCGCAGGCATGTGAGGGAGTCCGACCTGGGCTCTTAAATCCACCACAAGTTGTAAACTTCATTTCTGTTAATTTATGCTCAATCAGCCACAGGTTGAGATTACCCTGATGGTCATAGTAGGCAATTGCGATATCTGCATCCGTACCGCTCACATTAGTATGGTCATTGAGCAAATTATCTGGTTCATCCCAAAACTCAATCCTAAATCCAGTGTCCAGGAAATCGGTTGCAATCTCCTTAATGTCTGTCTTTACTTTGCCTAAAATCATAGCAGCTATATTTGGGTCTTTTAATAGGGGCAAGAATAAATTAACGCATGCGGCCTGAGAACTTGCCATATGTCCAAGAAACTTGTGGGATTTGAATGGGAATTTTTGTTGATGATCCAGAAACCTTTCTTTTATCGGACGATACAGTGGAAAGGATTGTGCTTTTAGTTCGTCTGGCAACAATGCGTCATAGGGAACATGTTTATAAAACCCGGGTTCTCGGGTCAGATGAGCCCATTTCCAATTAATCAAATGGACATACATTTTGAGCTGAAAATCGGTTAGTTCATTTGGGAGTCGGTACCTTTTTCCATCTATTTCATAAATCTTCATAATTTCTTCCCATTAATTATCGCTTAAAAGTATAACAAATAAATCAATATGAAGCCCTAGAATGCTCCTAGGAGCCTCGAAAAGTGGCAAGATATACAAATTTTAATAAAAATATTATATATAAATTCTTTTTTATATATATCTTGAAGATTATTTTTTTTATAATAATGTTATAAAGGAAAATAGAATGATTACTTGTGTCAGTTGCCGAGTTCTATACCAAATAATGCATAACCTAATGATCTTCCTCATTAAGATATCGGTAAACATCTTTTCTCTGAATCTTCCAAGCCCGGTCAAACTTTTTCCCATAAATTTTACTAGGAACCCTTTTATTACTAAGTCTGCGCCACAAAGTGGGCTGACTAACTTTTAGAAGTTTGCAAACTTCGTTAAAATTTAAAATTTCATCTTTCAGGAAATTATATTTTGAATCTATCATTTACTAAAACCTTTAATTTAATATATGAAAAATAATTTTATTTATATTTATAAAAAACCTCTAAAGGATTTCATACCATTTTCAACGTCAATATTTGCCAGGGTGATATAAATAGTTGTTGTGCTGATATCTGCGTGGCCCAGGATTCGCCTTAACGTCTCTATGTCTTTTGTCTGCTTATAATATTCAGTAGCAAATGTATGCCTTAAAGTATGTGGGCTTATGATTTTGTCTATATTTGCTTTACGGCCGTATCTTTTGATCATATCACATAGATATCTAGTACTTAGTTTCTTTCCTTTGAGAGTAGTAAAAAAGTATTTTGTGTTACTGGGTTTCCTCCGCTTCCATTCACTTAAAATTTCCCCAATGCCGTCTGTTATAATGAGGTCTCTATCAACCCCCTCTTTCCCATTGACGACTCTTAGTTTCCTGCTGGTAATGTTAATACTCCCTGGCCTTAGATTCGTTATCTCTGATACCCTAAGTCCCATATTTAGCATCACAAGTATAATAGCTTTATTACGTATACCTGTTAGGTATCTTTTGTTAGGCATTTTTAAAAGCCTTTCAGCCTCTACTGTCTCTAAAACTACCGGAAGTTTTTTTCTCCTGGTAAATTTCATAAAAAATCCCTTTTAATTCCTATTATGCAAATAATAGGTATCATATAACAGGGTTTTCAAGGTGTGGGATAAATTGCGAACTATATCACAAAAATTGGGTGGATTTATTGGAGTGAAATTTATAATATTTTAAATGATTTCTTAAAACTCTATATATTTTTTGAAATAGAAGGATTTAAAATCTGCTCAGGATTTGGGCAAGAACATAGATGAGTAAACCTGCAACCAAGAAGGCTATATGACAGCTAACCCATACACTGAATACTGTCGGTTGCGAAAAAGGCCAGGTAGCTTTTTCTGCCTTCAGTAGATGATTTATCTGCTCAGTTTCTTTTTGTTCAGTAACTTTAGAGGGTTCGACTGTCTTAAACTTCTTCAACACATAGAAAGAATAAGATTCTCTAGCCAAGTCCCATTCCCTGCCCCAGGCAATTAGTACTCGATTGACTATGATTATAGCAATAATCAGAGAGCCTACTAAAAAGACCAAGCCCACAATTGCTAGTATTCGCAAAAATCCTGTAGTCGAAGTCATTGTATTCCCAACCCAAAGTATTACAGCAATAGCAATTGTGCTAGCCCATTTCACAAAATCAATTATTCCTTTGAGGTATGACTTCCCCCATAGCTTCTCTTCCTCATTCGCTTCGGTTATATCCTTTTCTGTGATCATAGTTATTACTCAGCGTTGTTTGCTGTTAAATTAAAAAAGGTTGGTAATTTCTATATGTAATCTTTTTCTTTAATAATAATTAATAAAGATAAAAACGACCCTTTAGATCGTTATTGCTGAAATTTATTATTGCCTAGTAAGTTTCTAATTCAAAAAAACCTTAACTTTGATAAAAATGAATTTTAAACATATCAAAAAAGTCTCTTCTACCCAATAATCCATAGGGGAATTTAAATTTTTCGCTAAAAGCTACTTCAATTTTGCATAATATTTTTCCTACATAGAACTCCACCTTATGTATATATGATGGTATAGCAATATTATCAATTCCTGTAATTAAAAGGGGTTCTCCCCTTTTAATGTTTAAACCTATTGCTACTCCAAATTCAGCAGGCATCATTGAAACATGTGCACCTGTATCAATCATGCAATTTAGGTAAAACTCTTTAAATTCTATCTTTAATATAGGAACTTTATCAATAATGGTTTTACCAAGAGGTGTAATTGAGGGCAAAGTCAAATATGGGAATTTCATGTTTTAATACTAAAAGATATATTTTGAATAATTTTGAACAGCTTTCATTATTACGGGTTTTTCTTTACTGACTTTTTTAGCATTATCAATAACTTCTTTTACCGTCTTGCCAGTAGCTAAAACTTTATTTTGTATTGTGTTTAAAGCAAGCCAAACATTATCTTTTGCGTATGGTTTAATCAATTCTGTTAAATTAATTTCTTTTATCTTTGCCATTTTAATTATCCTCTAAAAATAATTGAGTACTAATTATAGCATTTCTTAAAATTAAATTAAAAATATTGTCTAAAATTAAGAAAAGCCCCGAGTTATCTTTTACCCTGGCTTACACTTTAGGTTACTTAATATCTTGGGGTTTTTCCTTAGAACTTTTCTAAGGGATTTTTCAGAACTTTAACTTACTTATTACATTCTTTCGTTTATAAATTTCAGTAGTTTCTGAAAGTTGCCTCCTGATCTAAGGGCAATTATAAATATAGCAAAAAGGAAATTAACGTTAATAAAAATCTATATTTATTAGTAAATTTGACTGGAATGATTAAAACAGCAAAGCATGAAGTGTTAGAATGCCCATAGAAGCGAAGAAAATGGGTAGGCTATACAATTTATATTATCTATGTATCTAATTTTATATACTATTCTTTAGAAAAATAAGCTGAAGTTTTTAAGCAATTTAAAGTTCCGGCATAGGCCATCCTTTTGTTATTCCTTCAATACCTATCTTAAACATTTGGTCTCTGGTAATCCCGTAGTTTTTAGCAATTATTGTATATGCTTCATCATTTTTTTCTGCCCATTCTGGGTCATCAATTGGTATTGAGTCCTGAAGTTCTACTAAATCGTAAAAAGCTTTCATCCTTTCTGATTCTGTTAGGCCATATTTCACTTCATCCTCATATATTTGAATATCAATAGAGAAAATAATTTTATATGAATCTCTAATATCATTTTCCGCTATCTCTGGAGAGAGTCCTCCCCATTCACCATTAGGACACCACTCGGCTTTTCCCATGGCTGCAGTCTGACCTACAGATTCTTTAAAATACCAAGCAAAGACAACAATCTCATCTATTTCTAAATTCTCTGTAGATTTTTCTTTAATTATTTGTGATAAAGTTGACTTGAGCTCTTCTTCTGTAATGTCACGGGGTACCGTAATTGAATATTTCATTCTTTTATTTATAGGTAATCTGTCAATTTCTTCTGCAGTGTATTCAGAGAATAATTTATCTCCTAAAGCTTTAATACTTATGTCCTCTTCTTCTACTATTTTATATTCTCGAACTTTAGATTTCTCTATATATTCGTCAAATGAAAATTTTCCTTCACTTTTCTCGGCTAATTTAATCTCTTCATCTATTTTGCTTTGAGTCTGTAAAATTTTACTTTCTATCTCAGAATGGTATGGGTATAGACTTTCAGCATCTTGGTACTTATTCAGTGCTTCTTCAAATTGTTTATCTTTAAATAAGCTATCACCACTGGCTATTATTGTTTCAACCTCACTTAGAACATTTTCAATTTCTTGGACTTTTTCATTAGCCTCTTTATTCTTTGAATCTATTCCTAATACTTCATTAAATTTCTCTAATGATTTTTTGTATTCTTTATTCTTGTAAAGATTTTCCCCTTCCTCTAAAGTAGAATTTATTTTTTCCTTTTTCTCTGCTTCTGCTTCAGCAACCTCTTGCTTATTTTTTTCTTGTCTCACACTAGAGATTTTTTCTTTCAGTCCTGACAAATACGGATATATCTCATAAGCTTTTTCATACTCAGTTAAAGCTTCATCAAATTGATCATTGCTAAGATAATCATTGCCTTTTGCTACATATCCCTCTGCCTCTTTTATGTAAGCTTCTGCTTCCTGTACCTTATTTTCAGAATCAATGATTTTATCTTTGTCTTCACTTTCATTGATTACTCTTTGATACTCTTCTATTGCTGACTCGTATCTTTTTTGTTTAAAATTTATATTTGCCATTGCATAAGTGTCTTCATTAAGAGAGGTAATGACTGGTGAAATTATGAGTAAAACTGCTAATACTGCTGTAGATATAATAAAATAATTGGTTCTTCTTTTATTTTTCCTTTTATTAATAAGGAGAAGCACAAGAGAAATTATAAAAAGAATGGGAGTGAAGAAAGTTAGAAAAAGAAAAGTATAAAAAAGATGATTATCGGCTGCAAAAATAGAAAGGAGTAAAAACAACAAAAACACCCCACCAAGTAGCGAGACTAATAAAATAGATATTGGTCTTTTTTGAATTTTATTATTGTTTGATAGGTCTTGTTTTTCTTCATTCATATTACTTACTTGGATTTATTAATTGCTTTCTTGAGTTTTATTTATATAGGTTTAATCTTATCACCCACTTCAGGACTATCAAAAGGCAATTCTTTTTCTTCTTGAGTTTCTTCAACTGCTTCAATATCTTCTTCTTCAGGTTCGCCAGTAACTTCTTCTACTACCGGTTCTTCTGCAGCGACCTCTTCTTCAACCGGTTCTTCTATAGTTTGCCTAGCTGGACCTGGTGTGCTGCAGGAGAAAGAATAAAAAGTTATAATTATTGTCAAGATTAATAAAGGTATTAAATAGAGAGTTATTTTAGCTTTCATAAATACTCCTTATTTTTTGATTTATAAAATCCATTTTGAATCATTCTTTTTTAAAGAGTTTTCTATATATTCAAGCATACAATTAAAAATATTAAAATTTTTTCTTTGGAATATATCCTGATTCTTTAAGCTTTTTTCTCGCAGTTTTTATTTCTTTTTTATTAAAAAGTGAATAGAATTTTATATTTTCAACAATTAATGCTTCCATAGACAAATCTTGTCTATTATGAAGACATAACTCTTCAAAACCATATGAAATATCTTTGGATTTAAGTAAAATTATTGCAGCTTCTCGACCTCCATTTACATCAACCATCTGCTTAAACCTAGTGGCACGATAGCCAATTTCATCTTTTGCCCTAAAGTAAATTTCTTCCATTTTATTATGAAATTCTAATTCAAGCTTATTCATTTTTTATTCTCCAGTTTAACGATTCTCTCTTCTAGTTCTTTTAATTTGTTATTATAACTTACCTTATCTATAATAGCCTGTCTTATAAACGCAGAGGTGCACAAGCCCAATTTTTTAGCTTCTTTCTTAGCTTTGTTTATGAGTTTTTTATCAATTCTTAAGGAGTACATTATTTGTTCCATCAATCCAACATTTCTTCTCTTTCCTTATTAACCATACAGAATCACTCCCCAGGTTTTACTTGTAACATTATCTCTTTAAATCCTGCGAAAACTGGTAATTATTTGAGTAAAAATTTCCTTGTATTTTGGGAAAACTTTTGTCAAACATGAACAAGTGATAATCCACCCTGTCTGCTCTTCTATTAAATAAACATTAAAATATTTAGGCATCTCCGTCTCGTTTCTTGTCTCACCAATATCATATATACAGTAATATTTTACTCCCTGGAGACCATCCACTGTTATCTCTTTTGAGGGACGAATACGCTGCAGTGCTTCTTCATGACTTAATTTATCCAGTTGGTATAATTCCAGTGGACTCATGGACCTTGTAAGATTCAACTTAGTAACCTCCACAGAAGGATAATTATCATCATCAGGAGGGGAAGCTTCAAAATATCCTTCCTCCATTAGGGATAACTCTTCATTCTTCCTTTCCCGTTCACTCTGAAGTTCCTGTTCCTCTTTGTATTTTTGCTCGAACTCTTCGAAACTTATTAGAAAAGTTTCAGGATCTTTTATGAGTCTCTTATAGGCTTCTTCGGCAGAAAGATCTCTGCTCATATACTCTTTTTCAATATCTTCATCAGTTGGCACGCCCAGGCAAGTCTCGAAAAATGCTTTATAAGCCTTCTTCTTATCATCGTTATATATTTTCTTGAACTTTTCAAATCCTAGTGCAGAAGCTCTTTGATCTTCCAAAAGTTTCTCATAAGCTTCCTGAGTAGAGGCAGGCCTCCGTGGCTGTTCTGCCTGCTGTTTAAACTCTTCAAAAGTCATGGCAGAATCTGGAAAAGATTGGCGAATAGCCTCATAGACTTCCTCACTGCTAGGTCCTGGTTCTGCTTCTAACCTGTCCGTGTTTACCTTCCAATTTGAAGGGATGGATATAGAAAATCCTAATTTACTGCTAGCATAACTGGTATAGTTTATATTTATAATTTCATCTTTTTTCATTTCTTAATATCCTCTTTATTATCTTCTTAATTAGTTACGGTTAGACTACTTTAATTATCGTTATTATCTCCATTAAATACTACACCATTAGTTAACCATTTAAGGCAACCTTTTTTATCAAGTAAAACCCATAGAATAGCACCAGGCCACAATATCCCTAACAGAAAAGCCTTAATTAAATAGAGTACTATACCTCTAAATCCTTGTTTTCTATAAATCTGCTTTTCCCAGCTAAGCATATTTGCTTCCATTTTACCTATTTTTGTATTTAATCGAATTTTTATCTAAATCCTTAAATACTACGCATTATCCGTATTATACATAGTATATAGCAGGGTTTTCAAGGGGTAGGATAAATAGCGTACTATATAGCAAAAATTGGGTAAAAAATTATGATGGAGATTTGAGTAATTTATCTATAAGAGTTGTCGGATCAACAAATTCTAAATTAGGGCATATTTTATTTAACTGAGTCGAAAATTTCTTGGCTTTCTTTAAAATGGAATCTTTATCTAAAGTCATAAAGTATTTACACCCACCCTCTGCTGCTTGATATATATGTTCCACATCGTCCTTGTGAGGGAAAATAACTTTTAAGCTAGAGAATAATTCATACTCAACTTTTTCACCAAAGCTAATAGGAAATTTAAAAGGGAATGAAAAGCCACCTTCAAACCTTGAGAAGGGCTTAGAAGGAATTTTTGTAATAAGCTTATATAATATTTTTAAAGTAATTCTAATGCGGTCTTCAGTAGTTTTGAGAAATTCCTCTAACATTTTATCTGAAGTTACAAAAACTATATTCTCATAATTACAAATTTTATCCAAGGAGTTTAATTGTTCTTCTTTAATTTTATCCGCTCTTAGGTTAGATAAAATACATGTGTCTAAGTAGACTTTAATAGTTAGCTTCTCATCAGGCATGATTAATAAACTCCTATTACTATTATGTTTATTCTATCTTTGTTTTTATTGGTGTCAATTATTAACTGCAAAAGTAGTGATAAAAAATCTTTGAGGGACATAAGACATTATAACTGATAAAATATATAAAATTATAATACTAAAAAAAGGATATAAAAATGGAAAAAAGATTAGTTGCTTTAGAAGAGGAATTAAATGATTTGTATAAATATATAGAGGGTGATGTTTGGGGACAGCTTCATAAATGGGAAAAAGAGTTTTGGAATTCTCCTGATATAAATAAAAGCAAGTACGATTGGTGTAAAGAAGAATTTGAAAAAATCAAAGGAAGAGAAATTTTGAAAGATTCGTTTAGGGAGCGTATTAGTAGCTATAAAAAACTATTCGAAAAGATTAAAAGTATAGAATAGATAATGTGTGTAATAAATAATAAACCCCGAGTTATCTTTTGCCCTAGCTTACGCTTTAGGCTACTCAACATCTTGGGGTCCTGCCTTAGAACTTTTCTAAGGGATTTTTCAATTTTTAACTTATTTTCTACATCCTTTCGTTTGTAAATTTTAGCTAATTCTGAAAGTTGCCTCCTGATCTAAAGACAATTACTAATATAGCAAGAAGAAAGTTGATGTCAAAGGAAATTTTATTTTTTTAATAATTTTTAGCTGAGCTGGCTAAAATAGTTTCAGCCCGTACATTTATTTCTTAATCATCATCTATTAAATTAGTCTTAAAATTTGCGTAAATTGGGTAATGGTCTGAAACTTCCCAAACAAATGTCTCATCATTAATTCCATACTCTTCATCAAAATAAAAAACCGATGCACTATTTTCTATATATTCATGGTTAAACGTACTATCCATCATAACCATCCTATCGTAAGTCCAGTCACTCTTGGTCATTGTATCCATGTCATTAGTAATTACCCAGTGGAACTCAGAAGCTTTAAATGGATTGGTATTATCACTCTCGTCAAAATAACTTCCGTCAGCATTAAAATCCCCCATAGTAATAATGTCCTTTCATTAGGATTCTCTACTAAAATTGAGTTAACAACATCTATGAGATAACCTATTTCAGCATCCGCATCGTCTGGCTTAATATGGATTCCAGTAAGAGTAAAGTCAAAGTTTCCGCTTTTGAAGGAAGCTATATAGGGCTCTCTTTCAAAAATGTCATCTATATCATTATAAACATATTCAGAGTCCTCAATAAGCTTGACCTTATCAGTGTTATAAAAGTAACTATAGGCTTCTTTGCTTTGACTTCTTCCAAGTCTATCACTTTTAATAAAATCATATTTGTTATAACCCACCTCTTCATTTATTTTCTGGCAATAGTAAGAAGCGGTCTCTTCCTCTTTGTCTCTTATTTCCTGAACAAATATGATATCAAACTCTTGGGCAATCTTTGTTAGCACATTCATTACATCTTCTTTTTCTCTTTTGGTCTTTCCAAATATTTGAATATTGAAAGAAGCGATTTTAATCTCCGGTATTTGGTTTTCCTCATTGTACTCTTCTTGATAACCTTGTTGGGAATTATCTAAACAACCTATCAAGAGACCTATAATAAGAACTACTATTGCTAGAATAATTATTAAATTTTTTTAGTGAAATTGTTCATCATCACTTGTTTTTTATCATATCATATTTAACTAAAATCCCCTGTGAAGCCGCCAGTAATAATCTCTGACAATATATACCGTAACCTCATCTTCAATATCAAATTGGTCTCCATTATAATCATAGGAAGCAGTGAATTTAAATATGCAATTCCTATCATGGAAGTATATAAAAGACTCGTCCCAGATATAACCTTCCCACTTAATGTCCCCCGTATAGGTAAGATCAGTCTCGAATTTAGTGCCTAGAAATTCTACATGAACGGATTCAGGTTGAAAGTCTCCCGGAGTATCGCACTCAAGTACAAATCTTTCCCCATTGAAAAATATCTCATATCCTCTTGGATCATCAGGATCGCCGGTCTTCAATGTATTGTAGTTAATCCTGTTTATATTCCACTGCTCAGTATGCAGCACTTTACCTTCCGGATCCAGATCAGCTTCAACCCAGTGGCTTGTATCCACCCAGACATCTCTGGTCTCAGAATGGCTCGTATCCACCCATGTTCTTTTAGTGTAATCTTCCCAGTATCCACTCTCAACCATATGCGAAGTATTAACCCACTCTTTTTTAGTCTCCCAGTGTCCTTCACTTTTCATATAAGAGGTATCAACCCAGCTGCTGTACGTATCGGATTGCCAGTATCCACTATTTACCAAATGAGAAGTATCCACCCACTCTTTTTTCCAGTCGCCTGGAACCCACTCACTATAAGCTTCTTTTTTATAGCCGTTTAAAACTTCATAACATTCATATCTTATTTTAAAAGGACGTGCAATTTCATAATTAGTAAGAGGGTCGTCGGGATAACTTACATCAAGATCATCCCAAAAGCCAAATTGTCCATAATAGATATAAATTTTTTTATACTTATACATTGTTCCATAAATTTTACCTCTAAATTTACCTTTATATCTTTCAGTAGTCCCCCATAACCATTCCAATTTCCACCACTTGTCATACTCTGTACTTACTTCAATTACCTTATCACAGGGCTGCCAATCTTCTACCTCCCTATACCTCGTCTCATTGTGCCCTGCAACCCACACTTTTTGATTTTCATAGTGACTCGTATCAATATAATAAGCTTCACTGACTGTTGTCCAGTATCCACTACTTACCCAGACCATATAATATATAGTCTTCCAGTGAGACGTATCCACCCAGTAATAAGAAGTATGTCCACTCGTAACCCATACATTTCTATATCTGGTCTCATAGTGAGACGTATCCACCCAGCGGCTTGTAGTATATCCACTTCTAACATACACCCGGTAAGACTGCCTAACAGTTCTATATCTAGTCTCCCAGTGAGAAGTATTAATCCATCTTCTCAACAGGCGCCATCCATACCAATAATGCTTCCAATAATACTGCCAATATCCACTACTAACATACACCCGGTAAGACTGCCTTACATCTCTATATCTAGTCTCCCAGTGAGACGTATCTACCCAGCGGCTTACAGTATATCCACTTCTAACATACACCTGGTAAGACTGTCTTACCCAATGACTCGTATCCACCCAGCGGCTTGCAGTATATCCACTTTTCACCCAAACTCTAGAAGGCCTTGTCTCATAGTGAGACGTATCTATCCACTTATTGACATTTCTATAAGCCCAGTATCCACTTTTCACCCACACTCTTTCAGTTACATACTCATAGTGGCCTTCACTTTTCCAATAAGACGTATCCACCCATACATTATAGGTAGAATTCTTCCAATACCCCTGATATACCATATGCGAAGTATCCACCCAGGTCTTATTCGTCTCCCAGTATCCACTCTCAACCATATAAGACGTATCAACCCATCTTTTTTCCTGAGTATCCTTAAAGTACCCACTCGTAACCCAAAAATCTTGGTCTTCATAGTATCCATCCTTGACCCAGAACTTCCTTGTTTCTGCATTTAGATCAGAAGGCACCAGAAAGCTTACTGATATAAATACAAATAAAAATATCGCTAGAATCCGGTATGTAAATTTCTTATGCATAAACACTCCTTATCGTAAATAAAAAACAAGCATTTTATATCTATCCTCAGTATAGTAATCCTCAAACATAACGTCCTCAGCCCTCAAATACTCCCCAACCAAAAATTCAACCTCGCCAGCACTATAAAATTCTTCACTGATTTTTAAAGGGTCTTTAGGACAAACAGTAAGAGAGTCAGGCCAATAGTGTGACTGAGGATCTTCTTTAAAATCAAAAGTATCAATATCAAAAACAATCTCATAATCTTCAACATCTTTTAAAGAAAGCCCACCGGACTTATTTTCCTTATCAACAATAAAATAAATTTTATTATCTTCAATTTTTTCTACTTCCCCTTTATAGTAATTGTCGTATATTGTTTTTGGGTCTGCCGTATCTTCCCACATTTCTACTTCCTCGCCGGTTCTTAAGTCTGTTCCAATTATTTTTCTATATTCAACTACATATTCACTCCCGTCCTTATCAAGTTCAGTCTCATACATTAATTCTTCTTCTACTTCTTTATCAGATTGGCTTTGAGTAAAATAACGACTTATAGCATTATCAATTCTTCCAATAACACCGGATCTATAAACAAAAAAGACACAAGCTAAAACACATACAGCCGCAACTATACTGATTATTATTTTTTTCTTTCTCATAATTACCTCTTTTCTTTAATATAGAACCTTAAGACCAATTTAGCCTTTCCATAACCTTCTGCGGATCGTGAGTTACCCATCTCCCCCTGGCGGAATCCGGAAGCTCAGTATCACTATCACTATAACCACAGAAACTAAACAAATCTGATATAATTTCCCAGGTCTCCTTTTCTAATTTATTCTTTAGAGCAAAATAACGAAGTCCTGTCTCTCGGTCCTGACCAAGATAATAAAAATATTTATATTCCGGGTGTTTTTTCAAATACTCCTCTTTTTTACTCTTTTTCAAAAATCCAATATATCCTTCTATCTTATTAAGGTGGACATTACAAAAGTGTATTCTTTTTATGTGTCCTGAAAAATAATGAGTGTAAATACCATAGTCTTTTTTACGGTATTTTATATCTATTCTTTTCCCGCATATTTCGCATTTTATAAGTTCCATTTTGACCTTTTAACCCATTAATATATTAAAAAAATTTTTCGTGTCTTAGAACTCAATTTAAAGCCTCAATATATTAAAAATTTACTAATTTAATAAATATTCCCATCTTATTTTATTTTTTAGCTTCCCACTCGTGAGACGAACTCCTTATAGTATCCGGTATAGGATCTACCAGTTTTAATCTAAACTTTCCCGGACCGGCATTAATAGTTACCACAACTGTAGGTTCGGAAATTACTGTATAATATGAGGTCCAATCGTCTCTATGGGTAAAAGGATAAGTAAATGAACCTTCACTGGTAAGAATTCCATTGGTATAAACTTTACGAGTACCCGAATCGTCATAAAAGTAAACTTTATATTCCATCTTTTTTGACCAGTAAGAATTATCTAAAGGTGTTAAATCGCTGTCTATTGAAAGAAGTGAAACCATCTGTTCTTTAATAGCCTTGATTCCTTCATCAGTATTAAATACAGTAAAACCTTGTCCAAATTCTTCTTTATCATAAAAAGAAGCTCCAGTGGCAGAAAGTTCCTCACAAACATATTTCAGGCGGTAGCTGTTTCTTTGCGCCTGCCTATAGTCCTGGCCAAATACCATAATAAAAGAATATAGTATAACTACAGCAACAGTTATTATAAAAATTTTCACTCCAACACCTCACTTAAAACATATCCTTCCATAATATAGTCGGTTCTATTGTCTTCATCTTTTATTCCCAGTATTTTTCCCAGGTTAATTATTTTCTTTACCGGAACTCCAATCCTGTAATTTATAGTCTCTCTACTGTCAAACTCAAATCTTTTATATTTTATGGAAGTTTCTACATCTATTATGATTTCATCTTCAGTGACGTCCGGAAACTCCGAAAGTATGCTGCTTTTCATCTTTGAGATATTGGACTCAGTAAAACGGCCGTCAGTCCGTGCCTTCTGACAAGCGCAATAAACTATCTCATCAAACCTTTCTATTTTATGTGAATTAACTATATCCAGTACAATCTGCATAGGAAAAACCATAAGCAGAATTACCGCAGCTATAGTTACCATAAAAGTTTTCATCTAAATAACCACTTAAAAAATTTAATTTTAAGGAATTGTTTGCAGCTGACTTATCCCGTAATCCAAAATCCTGGTTGCTTGAGATATTAAGGAATTTTCCCCTGGCCCAAGTATAAGACCCCAGATGAGAATCCCTAAAATTACAGTAGCCATTATTACTATAAAAGTTTTCATAAAAGCCCCTTTCTTCCTGTTAAAAAGATAATAAATTATAAGATGTAAAAACATCCGTTAAAACTACTATTAAAAAATTTAAAAGAACCACAACTGCTGAAACTATAGCCAGTATATAGATAAGGTTTCCGTTTCTCTCATTTACCCTTTCCCTTGCCGTTGTCCTTTCTGTCTTTATATTGTTCTGGTAATGGGTAAGCTGGCTTTTTAACTCTTTTGGGCTTATCAGGTCCAGCTTTAAAAAAACTCCTGCCAAATCTTTAGCTTCCTTTGTTCCTATTGCACTGGAAAAATAGCCGGCAGCTTCTTCCTGCATGTTCATATTCCACAAAGAAAGCATTTTAAGATATACCGGTTTTGTAACCTTGACAGTCTTTATGATCTCTTCCAGGATATAATTTGAACCTAAAATGTTTTCACCTTTTATGGTAAAAAGGTTAATAAGAAGTGATATGGTCCGGTATATTTCCCTGTTAGACGCTTCGCTTCTAATTTTCTTAAAGAAGCTACTGATATAAAAAAATGGTAATTTTATTCGGCTTATTTTTTCTTTTGGAGTGGTAGCTGCAAGTATAACCAGTAATATAACTATTTGCATGCCAAAGGAAGGCAGACCTTTTAAAGTTTTCAGCAGTATTATTAAAACAAACCATGTTCCTAAAGCCGTAAACCTTACATACTGATAAAATAAAATAGGAATATTTATCCTGCCGAAAGAAAGTGTCTTGCTTGTAATAATCTTATTTTTAAAACGGCCGACACTCACAAATATTCCTTTTTTAACCGGTAAAGAATCCAAAGCGCTGCGGATAAAAAATCCAATTGCCCCCACAGCCATAATGGTAACTAGTGAAAAATAAATTATTTGGTACCTCACCAGTCTTCTCCTAATAATCAAATTTAGGTTTACTCAAAAGATACATGGCACAAAAACTGAACACCATCAGCACAACAATCGTAATAAATAATTTTATACCCAGACCGGTATTAAACTGATAATAAAAAAACCTGCCTATGGTAAACCCGAAAAATTTTACAGCGGTAAAAACTAATAGAATATACACAACTGGAATAACAAACTTTACCATAGTGAAGGCCTCATAATTTGCCCTTTTGTCCTTTTCTATTGAACTCTTTACCTGCTTTAAATTAGACAGGATATCATCTAATGAAACTGAAACATTAGTGCCATTTAAAATGGACTCAAAAATATTCATTCCCAGTAGTGTTGCCCATTCAGTATCAAATGCTGCCACAAAATCATCTACTGCAGACTGAAGCTCTTTCTTACCCTTATATTCTTTTACATTCAAACTTAAATGGAAAAGCGCCTTCTTTGAGAGTGGACTATCTTTAATAGTTCCTATAGTTTTATCTATTGCAGAGCTCATATTAAAGCTTGAAATCTTATACATATTTGTTAGTTCGCTTATTAGATTTACTGCCTCATAGCTTCCTTGAAGCTGCAGGCTTTTAAGCCTAAATCTAAGAAAGATATAGGGAAGAAAACCAGCAAGCATGGACATTAAAACAAAAAATATACTTATTCCAAATAGTCCTGTAAAGACAGAAAGGAATATAAAAAATAAAAATATCGATAAAAAAAGAAAATAAAAGATACTATTTTCGTCTTTTCTTCCCAGCGTAAGAAGAAGAAGCAGTCTAATATGAGCTTTAAATTTATTATCAACTTGCCTTACTGGTTTTAACCCGAATCTATATTTCTTATTTTCCCGTTTAAAAAAGTGCAAAATATACTTTCCTAAAAATAACCATATCCCGGTTAAAATCATTATGTACAAAAAAACTCTTATAACTATATCAGCGGTACCAATCATATTTATTAATCCCTTACCTTAGAATAAAAAGGTAGCCTGACAATACATTTTTCCATTGGAAATTTAATAGACAGCTTTTTAAGCTCCTTCTTAAATGATAAGAAGGCACAATAATTTTCTTCCCTGGCAATAGCTTCCTTATCTACGCCTACATCACAACTAAAAGTCCAGCTGTCAGTTTCAAAATCATACCTGCATATCTGGTGTATAGATATTCTAAGTGTCATATAGTCAAATCTAATCTCATAGATCCCTTTTAGTCTTTTTTTAGATCGATCGGTAAGCTGTATAAACTCAAGAACATAATGAAAGCTCTTGGCAACTTTTATTATTGTATGTTCCAGGTTCCCCCCTTTGGCATTTACAATCATATTTGCAATATCATAAGGAACGTCCCATACATCTGTAAGGTGTATGGTACTCTTGCAGTGCCTTGTTCCCCTGTTGGCCACATCAACCAGTAGATTTAGCATATTACCGTCCCTGGCTTCTCCGCAAATAATATAGTCTCCATCAGCTCGCATTAGTTGTTTTGTTATATTTTCAAGAGCTTCCCCGTCGGCAACAAGCTGCATTACAGGGGCTTCAGGCATAAGCTCATGTAAGGGTATTTCCGGATGAGTTTCAATAAGTACTCCTTCAAGCTCTGGATTTTCAAGCAGTTCAAATATGGTAAGCATAGTGGTTTTTGCGGTTCTTACTGCCCCGCAAAAAAGAATGTTAAATCCAACTTTAGCCAGGCTTTCAAGCATCCCTATAGACTCTTTTGGAATAGTTTTTCTCCTGGCCTGCTCCTCAAGAGTATATTTTTCTATAATATATTTACGAAAAACCATAATATGCTGGCCGTCTTTAGTAAGTGGTCTGTCATATATGGTAACTCTCTCCCCGGAGTGCATAAGAATTTCAATATTTTGCCTGCTCTGTGAAATTTCAGGTGTAAGAAGAAGCAGAGCTTTTTTAAGTGCGTTAAATCTCTTTGCAGAGATTTTCTGTTCCTGAAGAACCATTTTCCCATCAACAAGAAAATAAATTCTTTCACCTATTATTTTTGCAGATTGACTTTCAGGCATATCCATCCACTGGCTTATACCGGCAAGTCCCCATACTTCATGAAAAATGCCGTCAACCAGGCTCTTATACCATTTGGGATAAGGCGAATCAAACATACTATTATCCTCTAAATATTTGTGAATTAAATCCTTAAAATAATTTACATGATCGGGGATTCCTATTATGGCTTTGGTCTGGCGATCAAGTATTTTTAATTCCTGGCCTTCCTGATTTTTAAATTGTTTCTCAAAGTGAGACTGGACAGATCGGCAAAGGTTTATAAAAAGATCACTATCACTTACAGAATGAAGTTTTTTTGTCTTAAGTTTCCCACTTTTTATTTTATTTAAATAATTATCAATATAAAATTCCTTATATTTAACACTCTCTTTCAGTACACTCATCTTCACTATTAACCCTTTCTCATTATCCTTTTAAATAAGCTACTCTTTACTACTTCCTTATCTTTAATTTCTATCCCAAGTTCCTTACACATAAAAACCGCAAGCTGCCTGATAGAGCAGCTAAATATGCGGTCATAACCTACCAGCGTCTTTCCCTTATTTTCAGCTTCAAGACTGGTTGTATAATCTAAAAGAGGTATAACAGAAGCAAGCGGCATACCATAATTTTTAGACAGGCTTATTTCATCTTCAAGATCGCTAGTCTCTATATATTTATTTACTACAAGTGAAAAATCATCTGAACTTATTCCTAAATTTATAAAAATCTGATCAACTAGTTTTTTAAAATTCCTAAAATGCTTATAGCTCTGTGTGGTTATAAGGTATTTTAATTTAGATGAATTTAGAGCGCCAATGCTCATACCGGTAATAGCGCTGCCTGCATTTATAATAGTAACGTCAAATGTCCTGGAGGAAAGGTAAGTAAGTTTTTCAATATGTTCCGGGTAGTAATGTCTGACTTTTGATATATCATTCTCTCCAGGCAGGACGTATAGCGAATCAGCCCTAATACATGAGTTTTTAAGCTCATCCGCTGATAAAATATTATTTATAAGTCTTTCTTTAATTTCTGCCAGTCCACCACTGCGAGAATCTATATCAAAATAAGTGGTACCATAACTGCCGTCTAAAGCCAAAAAAATTACACTCTTTCCTGTGTTATCAGAAAGAACCTGGGCTACAGATTGACTTATCATTGTAGTACCAACTCCCGGACCTGCACCAAAAAAACAAAAAATATTGTTTTTAACCGTAAAATCTTCAACTGCTAGAGTACATATTTTTTGGGTTATCTGTGTATCTGTAAGAAGTGGGGGAATTACTATTATTCCGTAACATGAAAGATTTTTGTTTACGGTTGAATATGTATCTAAATCTTTTGCAATATAGTAGTTGCTTTTAACCTGCTTTAAAAACTTCGAAAAATTATTTAAATATTGATCATAGGAAATAGTTAAGCCATCAACAATTAAAATATCTATCCTGTTTAGTTTATTACCAGTAAAAGATACAGAAGTTTTAACATCGGAAAAAAAACCGGTATTTTCAAGTTCAGCTTTAAGGCTCCCATTTTTACTTATAATTAGAATATTTTTCATAGATAGTCTTTAAATAAAATAATAAATTTCCAGTTTTCATCAACCAAACCTTGTAAGTAGGATATATCTTCATAGTTAGCTATAACTTCAATGCTGGCAATATTGGCACTTGCGTCATCCCTTTCCTCACCAGCTATAGTAACCACTTCCCTATTTCCAGAATCCTTAAGATATGCAACTTCACCTTTAATCATATTTTCTTCCTTGGCAATTTTCATACTCTTCGAAGTATTAAAAGAATTATTTTTATCCTCTCCTTCTTTATTTACTTCAGGAATTTTAACCGGATAAAAATAAATCTCATCTCCTCTCCTTAGTGAGTTTGGGAATGTTATGATCCAGTCAGGCGGAATAGTAAAAATATACTGATCTTCCTTTGCTGCTTCTACTTTTTCACCTATAAAATATGCTAAATTTAATTGGCTGTATTTCGGAATGTAGTGCATGGCACTTTTTCCAATAACTTCATTCTTGTTAACTACAGCACCCTCTATAAAGTTACCGGGGTCTGTCTTTATAACCTCAAGCATATCTTCTGTAATGGTAGTGTTAGCTTCTACACTTTGGTTTAAAACCAGTACTTCACCGTATAAAAACTTATCCCTTCCCTTAGTTTCCCAGTAGTATACTGCAGTTATAGAAGCCAGCATTAGCAGTATTCCTAAAATTGCAAATACTACTCCGCTTTTTTTTCTCCTGTTTGTAAAATGTCTCATTAAATTATCTTTCCTCCTTGCCCTTATGGGTAGCAATTAAGACCTTTTAAATTTCCCCACGATATCTGAAAATAAAGATCTCTTTTTATCCTTTTTATTTTTAGAAAAATCACCCTTAAATTCTTTAGGAATAAAAAGAGAACAAATCTTGGCTAAAGGTTCACTTATTAGATCAGAAACTTCCCTTGAGCAAAGCGGCATCTCGTATTGATAGTTAGCTTTATATAAAATAGCCAGATCTATTGCCGGTATAAAAGCCAGGGGTTTTACCTGGATAAAATCTAGAAACTCCTTTTCTTCTATTCCACTATTCCATTTGTTCATAATAAAATTTATAGGACATCCATCACTTTTTAATTTTTCAAGATTCAAAAGCTTGTGCCTGTTAATATAAAAATTAGTCGGAAAAGGATCTATTACAACCAGTACCAAATCTACCGAAGACAGCAGGGGCCTAACTGACTCATGGTTAAGATTGTCTCCTACATCTATTAAAGTTATTGGTGCTATATTGGACACATATATTAGCTGAAGCATTTGATTATATTTCCAATTATCTATTGCCTCTTTTCTGTCGTCCGGAACAATCCAGACAATATTATCAAAAATATATTCAGCTTTATTCTTTATCCTCTTTCCACCGGCAATTTCATGTGGATATGAATAAAAATTATCCTCATAACCCTCTCCGCTTTTACTCAGCCTTTCTGCTATTCCTATACAGTTAAATATTGCAGGACTGCCTATAGGAGGCTCAATGACAGAGGACAGTATACCCAGGTTGGAGAGATATTTTGCTAGACTTAAGGTAATTGTAGTGGCCCCGGCACATCTTGTAAGACTAGATATAATAATTAACTTCTTTTCAATTCCCGTATATATTTTTCTCTCTACTATTTTAGTAGTAGGTTTTTCTATATATCTTACGCCGGTACCACTCCCCGGCCCTTTAGAAAATTCGCAATTTTCACCTAAATCTTCTGGTGGCCTAGGAACCTTATTCTTAATAGAGGTAATTACATCACTGTAGTCGTCATTAAAATAAATTATTTCTATATTATTTTTTTTAAAAAATTTTTCTGCTTGTTCCCGCCAGGGAAGTTTTTTATCAACTACTGCATATTGCCATTTTTTATATAGAAATTTGTTTTTTACTTCATCTATATCGCAAATATATTCTTCAAAGCCAATATAAGGGTGGCCTTTAAAATGGTTAGTTATCCTCACGTAGCTTTCTTTTATATTTAAGCAACAGATTATATATTCCAAATTTCCTCACTTAATAAATTTTAAAAATATAAAACTTAAAAACTTTTTATCTCAGCTAAATTTTTAACATTAGAAAGATCACAGATTCTTACTTGTCTTTCCCAGTACCTGTACTGAACTTTATATAAAAGAGAAGGGTAAAAAGAACGCTGGTTTAAAATTAACCTTCTCTGGCACAGCCTTTTACATTCATCCGGAAGCATTAAGTTTCTAGTGTGGTAGTTTAGTGATTCGCTCTGCCTACCACTTTCAAGAAAGCTTCCAGTATTTTTACTTGTGCCTTGTATTTTAATAGTAGTATTGCCAAGGAACCTGCTGCAATATTGTGCGGTAAAATCATCATTAATTCCCAGGTACAGATGGGTATCGCACATTGACAGTATATCTTCCCAACAGTCTTTGTAGCGGTTTTTCATCTGCGGCAGTGACTGCCATATAAGCATGGGGTAAATGCGCCGGGACCTCATTGTACCAAGCATAACTTCTATGTCGGGAATTTTTCCTATATTTGCCATTTCTTCAAGAATGAGAAAGGTTGGGCTGTAAAGTATATTGCCATAATCATTAGCTGTTTTATAAAGCTGGTTTAAAATCGTAGTTACCATAGAATTAATAATAGGGGAAAACGTACGGTCCTTATCAGGCATTAGTATAAAAAGGGCTATAGGTTTTTCCTTTTTAGCCCCAAATTTTTTTATATCAACTGTTGTTGAGCTGGTTATATTTTCAATACCACTTATGGAAAAAAGTTTTAATTTTGTTGCAAGTCCTATTAGAATATTAGCTCTTACCTTGTCTTCTGATAAAAGAAAATTTTTCCAGAGTTGCAGAGGAGAACCTTTAATTTTATATTTATTAAAAAAATTTAAAGCTTTTTTAGGGTTTCTGACATTCTCGGAAGTTAAAATTCCTAAGACTTCTCTAAAGGTTTGCTGACTTGCTGGGTATACCTTCTTTATAAAACCTATAAGAGCCCCCAGTAGCTGGCCCTCGGATTGTTCCCAGAATGAATCACTACTGAAGGTTATATTACTAGAATCTGCTATGGAACTTATATATCCTTCGGCTATTTCCATAAGCTCTTTATCACTTGATATGTACTCTATGGGGTTAAGGCTGTCTCCATACATTAAATTAATAAAATCAAGGACATGAACGTCATAATTATTATCTTTAAGGTACTTAGCGGTAATGGAGTAAATTTCGCTTTTAGGATCGGTTATTATAAGATCTGCTTTTTCTTCCTGGTACTTATACATATATGGAATATTGAAAATATTTGGAAGAACCACGCTCGTGGTTTTAAAGCTTCCGGGACTTCCAAATACTAATGTCTGCATGTTAAGACTGCTTTCTATGTGATGATAGGCACCACTCATACCAACAGAGTATTTTAAATCTGGTAAATTTGAACCAAGAAACCAGCCCATCTTATCTTTAAAATAGTTATTTTTTATCTCTCTGGGAGTCTGAAATCTTGCTGTACCATGACTTCCATATTCTTCCATTTGTGTATATTTATTTTGTATCTTAAGTCTTGCTGTTCCAAAAATAGAAAATATAATAAAAAAGCCTACCACTCCCCACCCTAAAATATTAGCCGGGTAAGTTTTACTGAAAAAATCAAAATATGTCTGGATATCCTTAACTTTATTTATTATAAAATTTTCAGGTACAAGAGGTAAATTGAAACTATAAACTTCAAGAAATTCTGTAAAAATAGATGAAAGTACAGGCAGGATTATTAGCATTATAATAAGCATTAAAATAAATACTATAATTCTATTTTTAACTGTCATATACCTTTAAACCCTTTATCTCTATCTATACTTCTATCTTTTTCTCTTTTTCTAACTTTGTATTTTTCTTTTGCCCTGTCTTTAAGTATCTTAGATTTATCAACTCTTATTTTTTCTTTTTCGATATCCCTGGCAATTTTCTTAGCAATACCTTCTATCCCGAAACCTACTTTACTTAATCCAAAACTAGAATTACTCTCACCTGGTATTGATTTATCTATTTCTTCCTTTTCCAGCTCAGGGCCTCTTTCAAAATACCTCATAATTTCTTCTTTTGTATAATCATTTCCCAGCTTTTTACCACGACAGTATTTTTGCTTATCAGGGTGAAGGAAACTTAAATTTTTATTTTGTATTTTCATTTTAATATTAAAATTTTCTTCCAAATAGTCTTTCATCTCAACAATGTTTCTTGAATTTTCTTTTGCCTCATCAATAGCAGATCGCAGTTGTTCTTTCCATAGAGACATGCCCTTTTCAGCCATCTTGTATTCAGCCATTGAGTAGCGATTATGTGCATAAGGTTCTTTTATAATTGATAAATTTTCCCTCTGGCATATTCTATTACTTTCCCGTTTAATTTCCCTTAAAGTTTCTTTATTTGAGATTAGCTTTCGGCCATCTAAAAAAGATACTGAATTTACAACAAAGTGATTATGTATATGCTTCTTATCGATATGAGTGGCAACCAGTACCTCGTATCCTTTAAACTGATTTTCAGCAAGTTCCTTACCAATTTCATGTGCCACCTCAGGTGTTACTTCACCTGGTTTAAAGCTCTGTATTATATGATGATAGCTGAGGCCTTCTGTTTTACCGTATAGTTCTTTTGTGGTATTCATTTCATCTATTGCAACTATATTAGGGGAGCAATCTTTTCCACTTATAATTTTTTCATCAGTTTTCTCTCTATTAAGAACGTAATCTATTATTTTTTTCAAACTCCCTTTTGAAGGAATTATTTTTATAACTGCCATAAAAATATTTAAAAATTTATAATTTTTTCATTACCCCGGCCAGTTTACCCCATACTGTTTTTAGATCTTCTTTTATACTTTTAAGATTATCCCCTAACATGGCTGATGTATCACAATCTACTGAGCGGGTTATCTTATCCAGGTTACTTCCTATTCTTTTAAATTCAATAATCAAGTCTCTTATACCTGGCACAACTGTAATGTTTTTACCAAGTGAGCATTTTCTAATATAGTCACTGCGGCAAAAGTAAGTTTTTGATACCTTATCTTTTAGAAGTATCAATTCTTTTTCATCCAACCATACTGTAACTGGATAATTTCTTTTTCTTGCCATTTTTTATATAGTGATTTTTTTAAAAAAAGCTTTATTCCTTTTTCTAATTTATCTAATCTATCTTTACTGCTTATTTTCTCCATTGTTCTATTTCAATATTTCAATGTTTTCTTTTATATGAAACATGTTAAATATAACATAATGTTGTCTAAACAACAATAACAAAAAATATTTCTCCTACACGTAAAACCGACTATTCTAAGGCAGGGATATATAAAGCGCATTAATCGCAAATAAAATAATTATTCCAGTGTTGTTTGCTGTCCAATATTAACGAATTATTTATTGTAGTAGGATAACAACCACAATCTACATCACCCTAGCTAACATTGATGTGGAAAATGGTCCAGGGAATTAATATTAAAAGGATCCCATTTTAGCAGTATTTTTAGGGTGAAATTGGCACAAGATGATTAATCGCTGTGAAGCAATTCGAAAACTTGATTTTTGAAGAGATATATATTATTATATGTATTACATATAACATATTATGAAGACAATTACAGTGAAAAAAAAGATAGTAATTATTCACACTAGTATGGTTTCCTTTGAAGTTTTAAATAAGCTTTTTACTGATATAATACCGGAAGCCATAATCTCAAATATTTTAGATGAAGATCTTCTATCAACTATTAATAAAAACAAAAGTATTACAGAGTCAATTATTCAGCGTATCTGCAATTATATAATATTTGCAGAAATTTGTGGAGCAGACCTTATCTTCAGTCAGTGTTCTTCTACACGTCTTGCAATTGAGTGTGCCCGTAAAATGGTAAAGATTCCATTAGTAATGGTAGATGATGGTATGACAGAAAAAGCTGTATCATTAGGCTCAAGGATAGGTGTTGTTGCAACAGCAGCTTCTACGCTCAAACCTACAGGTTTGGCACTTAATAGTGCTGCAGAAAAAGTTGGCAAAAGCATTAAGATAAAAGAATATCTTGCTGATGGTGCACTTGATGTACTTATGAAGGAAAAAAATGTTGAAAAGCATAATAAAATTGTTTTAGACCTTATTGATAAAGCAGTTGAAGAAAATGATGTAGTTGTTCTTGCACAGGGAAGTATGATAACTCTTTTACCATATCTTGAAAATAAAAAAGTACCGGTTCTTACAAGTCCCAGATTGGGTGTTGAAAAAGTCAGAGAATTTTTGGGTCTTTAAGAGGTCAATCTTAATATTATAGTCTAAATAAAAAAAGGAGCGGCAATTGGATATTTCTGAGGATATTCTTCTAAATTTTTATAGAGAAATGCTTAAAATTCGATATTTTGAAGAAGGAGCAATTAGATTATGGGACCAGGGTAAAATAAAAGGCGCTATTCATCCCTATATTGGTCAGGAGGCTATAGCAGTTGGCGTATGCCAGGCATTAAGAAAAGAAGACTATATAGTTAGTTCTCACAGGGGACATGGGCATTATATTGCAAAAGGAGGAAATCCTTCTAAAATGTTGGCAGAGCTTCTGGGCAAGTCAACTGGTTGTTGTAAGGGTCGTGGAGGTTCCATGCATGTTGCAGATATCGAAACCCGTAATCTTGGTGCAAATGCTATTGTTGCAGGAGGTCTGGGTATTGGTGTTGGAGCTGCATTAACCAGTAAATTAAAAAAATTTGGATATGTTGTGGTTGCATTTTTTGGTGAAGGCGCTACTGCACAAGGTATGTTTCATGAATCTCTAAATATGTCTGCAATATGGAAGCTGCCAATCGTTTTTGTTTGTGAGAATAATAAATATGCTGTATCAACAAATTGCAAGGAATCATTACCAGTAGAAGATGTTGCACAAAGAACTAAAGCTTATAATATCCCTGGAGTTATAGTTGACGGTAATGACGTTTTATCAGTACATAAAACAGCAAAAGAATATATTAAGAGGGCAATAAATGGTAAGGGTCCTGCGCTTATTGAATGTAAAACATATAGATGGGAAGGACACTATCATGGGGAACCACAGGTTTACAGAACAAAAAGTGAATTAGAAAAATGGAAGAAAAGATGTCCAATTTTACGTTTCGAAAGATACCTTCTAGATAAAAAGATAGAGCAAACTAAGCTTGATAATATAAAAGATAGTATAAAAAATGAAGTAAAAGAAGCTATAGATTTTGCTGAAAGTAGCGCAGATCCAATTGGAGAGACAGTATTTGAATATCTTTATTCAGATTAATTAGTATAGTAGTTTTATAATATTGGAGAGTTAAACAAATGACAAAAACAATTACTTTTTTGGAAGCAATTAAAGAGGCAATGCGCGAGGAAATGAATAGAGACCCAAATGTTATACAAATGGGATGTGATATTGGTCTGCATGGAGGGGCATTTCAAGTTACAAAGGGTTTATTTAATGAATTTGGGTCGGAAAGAATTATTAATACTCCAATTTCAGAGGGGACTATCATAAGCTGTGCAATAGGAGCAGCAATTACAGGACTAAGACCGGTTGCTGAAATAATGTTTATAGATTTCTCCACACTTGCAATGGATCAAATTGTAAATCAGGCAGCAAAACTCAGATACATGACTGGCGGACAGGTTACTATCCCATTGGTTATAAGATTTCCAGAGGGTTCAGGCTATAAAGCAACTGCTGCACAGCACTCTCAATGTCTTGAGGCATGGTATGCTCATGTACCAGGATTAAAAGTTGTGTTGCCATCAAACCCACATAATGCTAAAGGTCTTTTTAAAGCAGCAGTAAGAGATAACAATCCTGTAATATATATTGAACATAAAACACTTTATAATATAAAAGGGGAAGTTCCAGATGAAGAATATATTGTGCCAATAGGAAAATCCAGATTAGCTTTAGAAGGCAGTGATATCACTGTTGTTGCATATTCTTACATGGTAGAAGTAGCATTAAATGCTGCTAAAAAATTAAGCCAGGAAAATATAAGTGTAGAAATAATTGACCTTTTGACAGTTAAACCAATTGATATAGAGCCGGTAATTAAATCTGTTAAAAAGACAGGAAAAGTGGTTGTTGCTCATGAAGCTTGTAAAACCTGTGGCTTAGGTGCTGAAATAGTAGCACAAATAAATGAGCTTGCATTTGATTATCTGGATTCACCTGTCATACGTGTAACATCACGCGATGTTCCCATCTCATTTAATAACCCAGAAGAAAAAGCAGCAACTGTTAGTGAATCTGAACTAATTCAAGCAGTTAAAAATATAATTTAATTTTCAAAATTGCTAAAGAATAAATTTAATCAGAAAGGTATAAAAATGAAAGAGGAAATTGGTTTTATTGGATTAGGAATAATGGGAAAGCCAATGGTAAAAAATCTTTTAAAAGCAGGTTATTCTCTTACAGTATATGATATTGTCCCTAAAGCTATTCAGGATGTTGTTAAAGAAGGAGCAGAAGCAGGATTATCTCCAAAAGATATAGCTCAAAAAGGTGATGTTATAATAACAATGCTACCTAATTCACCAGATGTTGAAGAAGTCTTGTTGAGTAAAGATGGTGTTCTTGAGGGAATAAAACAAGGTTCTGTATTTATAGATATGAGTTCAATTGATCCACTTGTATCAAAAAGATTATCAGAAGCAGTAGTAAAAAAAGGTGCTGTAATGCTTGATGCACCAGTTAGCGGCGGAGAACCCAAAGCTATAGATGCTACTCTATCTATTATGGTTGGTGGTCCAAGGGAAGCTTTTGATAAAGTAGAACATATTTTGAAAGTTATGGGATCTTCTGCAGTTCTTGTTGGAGATATTGGTAGTGGTAATGTTGCAAAGCTTGCAAACCAGATAATAGTAGCCTTAAATATTGCTGCTATGTCAGAAGCTATGGTACTAGCAACCAAAGCAGGAGTAGATCTGGAAAAAGTTTATAACGCAATACGGGGTGGGCTTGCAGGAAGTACGGTTCTTGATTCTAAAGTTCCAATGGTATTGAAAAGAAATTTTAATCCCGGTTTTAGAATTGAACTTCATATAAAGGATTTAGCTAATGCTCTGAATGCCGCTCATGAGATAGGAGTTCCATTACCACTAACAAGTCTGGTCTTTGAGATCATGCAAGCTTTAAAAGTAGATGGTAAAGAAAAAAAAGATCACAGCAGTATAATACAATTCTATGAAAAAATAGCAAATGTGGAGGTAAAATAAATTTTATATAAGTTTGTAAAGTCGGAAAAGCACAACAATATATAGCTTTAGCTTTTAGGATTTTTTTGAAGTAATTAAATTTATAAAATTTTATTAATTAGAAAATAAAGGTGTATTAAAGTTATGAAGTTATCTAAAGAAAAATACCTAAAAATGTATTTAACAATGCTAAAAATACGTAGATTCGAAGAAGAGGCTAAAAAAATATTCCAGGAAGGAAATATACACGGCGCGATACATTTATATATTGGAGAAGAAGCAATAGCAACTGGTATTTGTAGCAATTTAAAAAGAAAAGATTATATCGCTTCAACCCACAGGGGGCATGGCCATTGTATTGCTAAGGGTGCTGATTTGAGACTGATGATGGCAGAGCTAATGGGTAAAAAAACAGGCTATTGTCATGGCAAGGGAGGTTCAATGCACATTGCTGACTTTGATTCAGGCATTATTGGAGCAAATGGCATTGTGGGAAGTGGACTACCAATTGCAGTTGGAGCCGCACTATATTCAAAGAATATAGTTGGAGACGATAGGATAACAGTTTGTTTTTTTGGTGACGGAGCTTCAAATGAAGGTTCATTTCATGAGTCGCTGAATTTTGCCTCAATAAAAAAATTACCTGTATTATTTGTATGTGAGAATAACAAATACGCTGTTTCAACCCCGTGTTCTTATTCTGTACCAACCAAACATATATATGAAAGAGCAAAAGCATATAATATGGAGGGTATTTTGGTGGACGGGTCTAATGTATTGGAAGTATTTGAGAAGTCAGGGAAGCTAATACAAAAGATTTGTAAAGGTGATGGACCAAAGTTTATTGAATGTGAGACATACAGATGGGAAGGTCATTATGTAGGGGACCCTCAGCTATATAAGGATAATAAAGAGCAAAGTTTTTATAGAAATAAGAAGGATCCAATAAAAATATTTACTAAATATTTAATTGATAAAAATATTATATTAGAAAAAGAAATTGCAGAAATTGATAATAAAATAAATCTTGAATTAAAAGAGGCAATAGATTTTGCAAATAATTCACCCTTTCCAGAAAGAGAAGATTTATTTACCGGCATTTATGCATAAAAGTATAATTTATCAGGAAGGTATTACATTGAGAGAAATAACATATGCAGAAGCCATAAGGGAATCTTTGGATTATAACTTAATGAAAGATAAAAATGTGTTTTTGATTGGTGAAGATATAGGTTTTCATGGCGGCGCTTTTAGCGTAACTAAAGGTCTTTTTAATAAATATGGTTGTGAGAGAATAATTGATACCCCCATTTCGGAAAATTTAATTGTGGGTGCTGCTGTAGGTGCTGGCGCTGTTGGTGGAAGGCCTGTATGCGAAATAATGTATATGGATTTTATCACAAATGCCATGGACCAGATTGTAAACCAGGCAGCTAAAATGAGATTTATGTGTGGAGGGAAAATTAGCATTCCTGTAGTATTAAGAACTCCAGCAGGGGCAGGAAGGGGCAATGCAGCTCAACACATGCAGTCTCTTGAAGCTTGGTTTTGTCACATACCTGGATTAAAAGTGGTTATGCCTTCTAATCCTTATGATGCTAAAGGTCTACTTAATTCTTCAATAGTAGACAATAGTCCTGTAATTTTTATTGAACACAAGTTACTTTACAGCCAAAAGGGAAATGTACCCGAAGAAAATTATTATATTCCTCTTGGTAAATGTGAGATAAAGCGGATTGGAGAAGACATCACTATAATTGCAACATCTAAAATGGTATTGCATGCTTTAAATGCCGCAGAACAGCTTGAAAAAAATTATAACATTATACCTGAAGTAATAGATCCAAGGACACTTGTGCCTCTGGACATAGAAACTATACTTGAATCAGTAAAAAAAACAAATAAGGCAATAGTAGTACATGAAGCAGTTTCTGATTTTGGTATAGGAGCTGAAATTGCCTTTAAGATTCAAAAAGAAGCCTTTGATTATCTTGATTCTCCAATAGGCAGGGTTTGTGGTTTATATACTCCTGTACCCTATTCAAAACCTCTTGAAGACTATTTTATCCCTGATGAAGAAAAAATAATAAAAGAAGTTCTTGAAATATTTGGAAAATATTAAAGTTGACAAAATAAGTGTTTATTTTAAAATTAATTAACTTTACCGGTTTCTATTGCATTTATAATTGAAACATATATTATGAAAAATATGTAAAATTTCAAGTCAATAAAGTATTTTGATTATTTTAATAAATTATTTATTACTTTAACACGATAGAAAGTATTGAAATGTCACCAATAAACAAGATTCCAAAATTAAAAGTTAGCGAAGAGGTGCTAAGACAAATGAAAGATCTTATAATTTCAGGTGAATGGCCTCTGGGTCGTAAAATACCTGGTGAAATGGAACTTGTTTCATTATTTGGTGTGAGCAGGATTTCTATAAGGCAAGCAATACACCAGCTTGTTGGTATGGGCATATTGGTTGTTAAAAGTAGTGAAGGAACTTTTGTTAATGAAAATATTCCAGTTCAATATTTCAATATATTTCTTCCTTACTTGATGATTGAGAAGCCTAATATTATTGAAGTTTTTGAGTACAGGTGTATTATAGAAGGAAAAGCTGCTGCTCTTGCCACAGAGCGAGCTACTGCCGAAGACATAAAACTTCTGGAAACTACTTATAAAAATCTTGAGAAGTGTAAAGATGATTATGATGAATTTGTAAAATATGATGTACTTTTTCATAACATTATTGCCTCTGCAACAAAAAATTCAGTGATAATAAAAATAATGTCAATTCTATATGATTTGATACAATCTACAATGCGTGAAGCCACTGAATTACTTGGAGTTGAAAAAGGTTTAAGGTATCATTTAAAAATTTTGGAAGCCATTAAAAAAAGAGACAAAGCATTAGCTGAAGACATTATGGGAAAACATGTTGGAAGTTCTCTAGAATCACTTAAAAAAAGATTTGGCAGATAAGCTTAAAGTACGGATTCCAGTGTATACAGGCACTAATTCTGAAAGTATCTGGACAGTTATATAAACTATTTCCAGCCTGTTTTAAAGCTTGCATCAAAGACAAGGGTGGGAAGCAAGGTCAGCAAAAAATATGATGCGGCAAAAACTCCGTTTAGAAGAGTACTTGAGTCAGAGCATATTGATGATAAAATAAAGGCAAGATTAAAAGTCCAGTATGATAGTTTAAATCCAGTGGACCTTAAAAGAAAGATATCAGGGTTGCAGGATAAGTTATTTAAGTTAAATGTCTTAAAAAGTAAGGTAAGAAAGGATGCAGTAATATATGAGGAGTCTTACGGATATATCAATGGGTAGTGTGTCTACTTTACTACCTGTATATTCCTACTATTCTGTATTGGTTTCAGATACTTTCTTAGATGAAGCAACGAATAGGCTTTCAGATACTTTCTTAGATGAGGCAATAGGGTTTTTTTTAAAGTTGCCGGGCAATTTAGGCATGTAAACTTTTTTCATTGCCTGATTGATAAACTATACTCCTGGATAAGACTGGATATGATTGCCAGGCAATATCATACATGCTAAAACACTTCAAAGGGGTGGCACTTTTTCTGCATGTATTCCTAAAGTACCACTTGATAACAATCTTTACAAACAGGTACCTAAGAAAGCCATACTTTACAGGAAAAACTCCCTTTTCTGTTTTTTACAAGACCACCTGTGGTTCATATATTTGAGATCTTTTTATGAGTATCATTCAATACCTGCAATCTTTGTAAGGCCAATCCCTTTAAATATCTAAAACCCTGCAGGAGAATTCTTCTTTGATTGCCAGAGACCCTGATAAATGGATGCCCTGAGATTTCCAATAAATGCTTGCATCTAAAGCTAAATAATCTATCCCCAAATCCTAAAAAACCTATTCATAAAATTATGTGATCCGGTTTTTTCTGAAAAATCTCATTATATTAATTCATACCAAAAGGACACGATTATTTAGGAGATATTTTTTGGATGATTAATTGCTGTATCTTCAAATCCTTATAATCTGAATATATTTTTTGGATTATCGTAAAATAGCATTCTGGCTACTTCTTTAGCTTTATCAACATCAAATAGCCCTTCTTTAACTTTGACAGAAAGAGCCTTTGACACAACTTGCCGAGCTATTTTTAGATGGCCATATACTCCATCAACAAAAAGATAGTCCCCACCAAAAGCTGATATTTTATTTAAAGGCACAGTATCAAGGAATTCAAGAAGTGCATTTATAGACGCATTGGGTGATATGATGTGTGCCCAACACATATCAATAAATACATTAGCAAAATTTTTGGTAAGGACAGCAAGCTCATTTTGGTATGGATAGCTTATATGGAAGATATCAAATGTTACATCTGGATATTCCAGAAATAGATTGGAGAGTAACGTTGGATTTGAATTGGACAATTTATTTCCGCTTCCCTCTTGAATTCCGGTATGTATCTGAATAATCAGGTTCTTACGGTTTGATATATCAAGGATATAATGAAACATATAATCTTGAAAAGCTTTACCAGTGATAAGCTGTCTTTCATCCCATTTGGGTAAATGACTTGTTCTAAATATATTGTTAAAATCTTCCTCTGCCTTTGATTTTATAACTCTCTCATAATTTAAGGTTCTCTGGTAGGCAAGATAATTTTTAAGGGCTACTGAACCCATGCTATATGCTTTGTCAATCAATATCTCAGTAGCTTCTAAATAACTTGAAAAAGATGTTATCCTTATATCAGACTCTCTTTCAATTTTTTCAACATCACTCCAGAAACGAGGCTGGATAATACAACTAACAGAATAGACTGGACTATAAAGATCTCTATTACAACAAATACTTCTTTCCCTGGTAGGATTATATTTTTTAGAAAGCGTATCTACAGTAAGTAGACTTGTAATAATTTTGCATTTATCTTTAAGAATTTTTTTAAAATGACCTGTTTTTAGAGTTTTTTTAAATTTATCATTAAGCTCACCAATAGTGGTCCCATCTATTTTTTCAATCCCATATATATCTTTTGCTACAATATCTAAAGACCTTCCATATCCAGTATATCGAGATAATTCCCAAAATGGCTCTACCATTTCCCATTTTTTCATCAGAGGCATATCTTCTTCCATAATCTTATTATAATCATCTACTGATAATCCAGATGATATAAGATCTCTGCAGAAATAATGTGAAAGGTACTCCTTTAAAATATCAGTTTCTCTGTCCCTATCTTCTTCATTACTGGGGAGGTGTTCATGAGTGTCTATGATTTCCAAAGTATTAATATAATCCAGGATTACATTATAAGAATCTTTCATGCTATTCCTTTCAATTTATCATTTTAAAATAACTAAATCTATAACAATTTTTTTTACATATAACAATCCAATACATAAAAAATAACTTTAATTTATTGCTTCATATAGGGCTACTACATTTTCAATTGGAACATCTGGATTAATAGTGTTTGAAGTAAACAAAACAAAATCAGCTTTGTTTTTACATATTTCAATTGCTTGTTTAACTTTGCTTGTTTAACTTTGCTTGTGATTTCATTAGGGCTGCATACTGGTAGTTCTGAAGTAACGGAAATTGGCCCAAATATAAGCAGGGGCTTTTTATCCTTTGTCTTCTTTCTTATTATAGATTCAAGATGCATCCCACACTCGGATTGAAAACCCTGGAAACCTTGAACGCCACAATCAATTAGCATGTCCAATATAAGACGACAATCTCCATCACAGTGCCAAACCGGCTTACATCCTACCTCAAGCAAAGGCTCTAATCCATATTTAAGTTGAGGGGCATAGTATTTTTCAAGAAAATCTGGACTTATCATGGGACCTCTTTGCGTGCATAAATCATTTCCAAGTAAAATTGCTTTTGGGTAAATTTCTTCTTTAACAGCACATGCAACTATCCTGAAATGATTTCGCCCATGTGCATCTCCTAATTCCATAAGTTTTCTTGCAATTTTAGGATAACCTCCGATAATTAAAAAATAGTTCTCATAGCCTATATCAATATACCAATCAGCTCTTGCTCCTGCTGTCCATTGCGCCGGCATCCATACCATTTCGTCACATAGCTCTTGCATTCTTAATAGCGATTGTTTAAATTCTCGGTATTCAGATTCAAAATCAAACGATGACTCAACTTGTTCAGGTGTAGATGAATCTTCGATTTTAGCAATGCATTCATCAAATGATATAGGAACTGACCTTGCATAATTACTATGATCTATTAATCTATACCCATCTTCATTTTTTGGAATCATAAGATCAACTAGCCCATCTATATTAAGATTCTGGTATGCTCTCAGAGTAATTCTTTCTGGTTCTAACAAATATTCATCCATTGAAACTTTAACCAGTTTTATTATATGTCTATTATAAGCAATCCAACCCCCCAGAACTGGTGTCCTATCCGGTTCTAAGCCATCAAGGCATTATACAATCTTTCCTTTGAAGTCATTTTTTCTTAGCCTTTTATAATCGTATAAAAAGATAATTACCTATATAAACACCAATATATTTTTCTTCACGTTTATTTTCTAAAAAAGAGATATTAAGATTTTAATATTTTCCTTTTTGTGCTCTATTAATTCAAGAAATCCTTTTTCAATAATCTCTTCTAAGCTAATCTTGCCAGTAATCATTAAATTAATATTAAAATTACCTGCTGCTATCATCTTAATGGTATTATCATATTCACCATATCCTCCCATCGAACCAATTACTGTTTTCTCACCGTAAACAATATCAGTAAAATCAATAAGTTCTGGCTTCTCAAATACCCCCATTATTACAACTCTCCCCTTTGTTCTAGCTAGCTTGGTTGCTAACAAGCCAGAATCATTTCTACCGGCACATTCAATAACCAGGTCTGCCACTGCTCCATCAGTTAATTCACTTATTAATTCATTTAAATTCTTATGAGCAGGATCTATTGCAATAGATGCACCCATTTTAATAGCTATTTTTCTACGGTTTTCAAATTTTTCAACTACAATAACCTTTTTTGCTCCCAGTATTATTGAAGATTGTATAGCCATTAATCCAATTGGTCCTGCTCCAATAATAACAACAGTCTCACCAGATTTTAACCTTCCCTGTTTTATAGCCCTAACAGTTGCAGATAAAGGTTCTACCAGGGCACCGGCTTCATAGGATACATTTTGGGGCAATTTATAACACATATAATCATAAACAGTAACATAGCTTGAAAATGCACCACCTTCCCATGACAAACCTAAAAAAGCCACTTTCTCACATAGCCCCATCAAACCTGCTTTACACAAATAACAAGTTTGACAACCAATGATTGGGCAGACCGCAACCCGATCTCCAGCTTTTACCCTGGTTACTAAATCACCTACTTCAACTACCTTTCCTGACATTTCATGACCCAGAATGACCGGTGCTTTAACATTAGTCAAAGGATGAGGTTTTTTTACAGGAATACTTATAGGACCAGAATTATACTCGTGTAAATCCGTACCACATATACCTGCAAAGAACACTTTTAAACGAACCTGATTTGGTTTCAGAACATAATCTTCTGAAACTTCTTCAATACGTACATCATTCCTGCCATACCATTTAGCAGCTTTCAAATACTCCTCCTTTCAATCCATAATTACCCTTCTATAAATATCTTTAAATATGCATTTTTCAATTATGCACACAGTAATATTTATGATTATTATATTTTATAAGTTGCGACCCCATTTGGTAAGACCTAAGTGAGTGGGAGATATTTTTTCCATAAATTGAGTAATAGTAGGTGGACAACCCCTGATTTTAATTGGATAATCTATTTCTTTGCATGCGCAATCACCTACAGTAAAAATAAATTTATTGTATTTGCCAGGTTTTTTTTGATCTTTTAATACATTCTTGCCTGTACATATAGTTGTTTCTTTAAAATCTTCTGGTCTTTTTCGGTTACGTCCTAATAGAAGCATAAAAGTAGTGCCTACAACTCCACTGCATCCAGTACAAGGTATTCCAGAAATGCTGACATAACCTTCCAACTGACTTTGAATTTTTTCCAGTGCAGTTTTAAAAGGTCTAAAAACCTCAACAATTGGTACCCCCTTTATATATATTTTATCAAGATCTGAAATACCAAGATTTTTTTTCTTAGCAGCTTTAAGTTGTCGTACATCTTGCAAATTAAAACCCATTATTGTAGCACAAACTACATCCACAGCTACCGGATCTTCACCAGCAATGACAATATTTATTGGCACTGGTTCTCCAATATGTGGTCCAATTCCTTCCATTCCAGGAAAACCATCTACTATACTATAATCAGCCTTACGAACACTATTAATATCTATTATTGCTTCTTCAAGGTCACATCTATGAAATAATCGCTTATATTTATCTGCAATTGCGCCATACATATTTTTTAAAGCACATGAATAACCGGCCTGGTGATGTGTTTTTAATTTAGTTAAGCTAATCAACTTATCACATTCCAATAATGGTAATGAAAACTGCAGGCTGCTAGCTTCAGGGACTAATGGGTCTGAAATCCTAACTGTTTTATATGGTTCCTTTCTTAAGTTTAATAATTTCAAGCCCAGTTTTTTTGCGACAACATCAGTTCCTAACTTTTTAAAAATATTCGTAGTATCAGAAAATGCTCCACAGTCTTCAGCAATTGCAACATCTTTTGCTCCCGCTTCTAAAATTAATCGTGCAACAATATCAATGCTATTTGGAGAGATAGTTGAACCTTTATCTGGCGGTAAACCATCAACCTGATTGACTTTTAAAATTACATTATCCCCCGGTTTTACTATTTCTTTAAGATCATTATTTATAGCATTTATGGTACATGCAGTTTGATTGTCACTTTTTTCAATTGTAACTGATGTATTATTCATAAATATTTTATTAACCTTTCAAAATAAAATTAAATATTATAAACCTGTCTTGCAGTTTTATTAAATATCCATTCATAATCATTATCTGATAATTTAAGTGATTGCCACTTTGCAATTTCAACAATTTGATTGTCATACATATCGGATGCAAACATTAATCTTTCTGAACCCAGAACTTTTATAAAATGCTTACATATATGCGGTGCTATCCAGGAAGTATCCAGAAAGACATTTTCACATTCTTTTGCAACTATTATTGCTTCTGCAGCACAAATATTTGAACCTGAATGTGCAATAACTACAAAAACATCTGGATATTCTTTTGCCATTGGAAGTATTAATGACGGTAATGCAAAAGGTATCCCGGCGCCTGTATGAATCATTAGAGGTATATTAAAATTTTTAGCTGCTTCAAATGCAAGTCTGCCATCTCTACTTAATGGATTAACCGAATGAGCGATAGGACTGATTTTTAATCCTTTAAATCCAAGCTCTTTCACACATCGAGATACTTCACTATAATAAAAGTCCGGATTTGTATGCGGATTAAGACTCGCCATTCCATAAAAACGTGGATAATGTTTCTTTGTTAATACATGAACCTCATTATGTATTTTCTTTTGCTCGGATTCTGTTGGATTTACAATAAGCGGTTGAACAATACCTATGTCTACATTATTATTATTGTATGAATCAACCAGATCTTTTTCTGATATAGCCTCATCAAAAACTACGTCCCATTCTCCTAGATGACTATGAACATCAATTATCATGACTATCCCCCTTTTAATCTTATAAATATTTTTATTTAAATTTTTTTGATAAAATTAAAGACAATAACCAGCTTAATTTTTATTTTTAATAATTTTATATTTTCTAATTTATTATTACAGATTGCCTTAATTCTATCAAAATATAACTAATAAATTTCAGGTAAATAATCAGCTTCAATTTTAAGCATTTTTTCCATCATTTTTTTAGCACGATCCAGATTATCAATTATTGGATCAATTGATATTGCCTGAAAAAGAGCTTTTTTTGATTTCTTTTCATATGCTTCTATTAAAAGCTCTTGTATATAAATTTGAATACTACACATTCCTGCAATTGCTGTTGGTAATGGTCCAACCTTTACCGGTTTGATTCCATCAGAATTAACTATTATTGGAATCTCTACAATTGCATCTTCTGGAAGATTTGATATAGCAAATCCCTTATTCATAACATTTCCAGCAAGTTCTCTCCTGTTGAGATTAAACTCTATATCACATATTATGGGAATGGCTAACTCCCTGGTTTTTTCAGTTACATCTTTATGTAACATCAGGTCCTTGCTAGTGATAGGTAGTTCACCTGTTAGTATTTTATCAATTCTTTCCACTTGATTTGAAGACCACAAATCATATGATGGCCTTTTTGACCTTCCTTCAATAACATAATCAAGATCTGTAGCTTTTGAACTAAATTTACGAGAAACTTCACCCAAGCCCCAGTCTACAAATACGGCAGGATTTATTTCATGGGCAAAATTTATATACTCTCCAACATGGCTTGGGGCAGGGAATGGAAGTAAGCCAAATACTTTATATAAAATAGGCGTAAGAGCGTCAACATCCCAGTCATAACTATCTATCTTTTCATCAATTTTAGGGTAAAGATTCTCTCCAGTTTTTTTACTAGTAACCTTAAGTACCCAATGGAAATGATTTAATCCGCCAACTGTTAAATCTATTTCATCCTTAGGCATCTCTAAAATTTCACTGATTTTATTCAAGGTATCTATTGGGCCATGACAGAGCCCGACACTTCTGATCTTTGTAAGCTTACTTATTCCCAGACATACTCTACTCTCCGGATTTGTAAAATTTATAAGTAAAGCATCGGGACAGAGTTTTTCCATATCCTTGCAAATAGGCATCATTATATTTAAGCTTCGCAGCGTGTGAAATGCTCCGCCCGGCCCACCGTTTTCTCCAAATACATGTTTAAAACCATACGCAGCCGGTATATAATAATCCTTTTCCCACAATTCCCACCTTCTTTTTGCCACCGAAGTAATTACATAATTTGCGCCAGTAAGTGCTTCTTCTCTATCCAATGTAGCTTCGATTGTAGCTTCTGATTTATAATGATTCTTTAGGATGCTTGAGAGCCTAAGCATCCTATCTAATGCATCTCCATTAATATCAACAAGAACTATTTTTAACTCTCGTTCTCTTAATTTTTTTGATGAGATTAGATCAACAATTGTTCCCTGACCAAATGTAGCGCTACCAGCACCAATTAATACAACTTTTATTTTCCCCACGATTAATCCTTCCTTTCTTAAATAATATTAATATCTCCCAATAATAGCTTAAAATATACTCATACACATAAAAGTTTAATAAATTATTTATTATATCATTTTCTTATTGTTATATGAATTCATTAAATTTTAATATTTTTTATCTTTAATATTTTTTTTAATTCCAATAACTTATAATCTTCAATAGGTGGTATTTTATTTATGCTTTTTATTGTTTTTTCTTTTTCAATTGCTTTTTCAATTATATTTTCTCCTTTGTTCATCTTCCATGAATCCCAGGGTAACCTATCAAATAAATGCGGATACCAGATTTCTCTTCTAAAATTTTTAACAGTCATATCATTTCCCAGAAAATTACCTCCAATTCCCTCATTAACTATTTCTTCATATGCTTCATCAATCTCAGATATATTTAATCCTGAAAATAACCTTAAAAAATATCCGACCATTTCATTATCAATTATTAATTGTGTTAAATTGGCTGCGTTATCAGCTCCACTTATTCCAAGATGACCAAATATATCACCCCCAGCTAAAGCTCCAAAAGCTAATGTTGCAGCACTTTCTATTCCATATTGGGCATCCACACATTTTGAATCACTCATCCCCGTGTTATTATAAACTGGAAAACCATAAAACTTACCAACCTGGGTCATCGCAGCAGCCATCAATGCCTGTTCTGGCGAACCAAATGAAATCATTTGTGCTTTCATATCAAAAATATGCGGGATACCGCCATAACTAACTGGAAGACCAGGCTTTATGCACTGTGCAATTGTTATTCCTGATAAGATTTCAGCATTTTCCTGGGCTATAGTTCCAATGAGACTGCATGGACCCGTAGCACCAACTTGAACCATTGGACTAAAACCGATTGGTAAACCTGCGTTTGCAAATTCTAATAGTATTTCCAATGACTCTTTTCTAAAAGAAAGGGGACTAATCGGCTCAATAAATATTTCGTAGAAAGGGAAATTCTTTAATTCTTCCTTACTGCCTGCAGCAATTTCCATCATTTCTATAATAACCTTTGCAGATTCTCTAGAGAATACCCATCCTGTAAAAGGTTTTGATGTACTTGTTAAAAGATAATAAAAAGTAATAATATCTGTTATTTCAGGAGATATGTCTGAAGGTACTACCATTGCTCCAACTATATTTATATTTTCTAAAGAATCACCAATCTTTATTGATAGTTTCAAATCTTCAATTGTGGGATTGTGTCTTTTTAAAGATTTCTGATCAACGATTTGGTATTGTCCACCACTGCCATTAAAATTTAACATACCATAACCAAATTCAGCTTTGTTATCCCTATTTAGACCATATAAAATATGTTTTTTCCCAGCAATTTCTATTGCTTCTCTTACCAGCTCCTCTGGAAATTTAACGATATTTTTATCTATATTCGCGCCCTTTTCATAAAGAATGTTAATTATATTTTTATGCGGAATTTTTACTCCTATATTTTTCAATATTTTAATTGAAAAATCATCAATAATATTTATATCTTTTTTAGATAGTATACTATATTTAGGAATGTTACATTTAAATCCCATGCTTTTCCCTTATAATCAAATTTTTTATTAACCCTGTTACAATTATTTATTCTTTTAGCGCTCCAGCAGTTACACCTTTTATAAATTGTTTTTGGAATAAAATATAAACAATTACAATAGGGACAGAGACAATCGTTGCCGCAGCTGCAATAAGACCGGGATTGGGAACATATCTACCCTGAAAGGCAGCCAGTCCAGCTTGAGCAGTACGCAAATCATCATTACGGATAACAATAAATGGCAGGATAAATATGTTCCAGGTCCATAAAAAACTAAACGCTCCCAGTGTGCTAAGACTCGGTTTTGAAATAGGTAACATTATATAAAAAAATATTTTTAATTCAGAACAGCCGTCTATTTTAGCAGCATCTATAATACTTCTTGATATTTCTTCCATAAACCCACGTAAAAGAAAAATTCCAAAAGGTAAAATAAGTGCCACTTGAGGCAGGATCATCGCCCAGTAAGTATCCAGTAAATTTAATTTAAATAACTCGTAAAAAAGAGGGACAACAACAACCTCCACTGGAATTGTTAACCCTGCTATAAAAATAAAATATATCGCTCCTTTTCCTTTAAACTTAAACATGGCAAAAGCATATGCCGCCAGACTTGCTAAAAGCAATATTAAAAGAACAGAAGGTATGACTACTATAATGCTATTTCTGGTATACGTTGAAAAATTAGCTCTATTCCATACTTCTACTAATTGGCTAAAGTGCCATTCCCTTGGAATTCCCATTGGGTTAGTTGAGAACTCCAGCCCACTCTTAAAAGAACCCAGCCATATCCAGAGCACAGGTACTAAAGCTATTAACGAAAATATCAATAAAATCAAATATGAAAGAGCATATGTAATTTTTCTTTTTAAATTTTTAAATATTTTCATACTCCTCATTTAAGCTTTACTCCTTGTCCTTAATCTCAGCAATATAATAGTAATTACAAAAATAAATACTGCTAAAAAAACTGCCATGGCAGAAGCATAGCCAACCCTACCATATCTAAAAGCATTATTGTACATCATTAATGCTATTACCATCGAACTATAGCCTGGCCCACCTCTAGTTAATAAAAATGCAAAGTCGAAAATCCTGAAAGAAACAATGACAGTAATAATTAATACAATAGTTATAGCATATCTAATCAAAGGTACAGTAATATATCTAAATTCCTGTAAAGAGCTTGCACCATCAACTTTTGCTGCATCATAAAGGGGTTCATCAATTCCTTGAATAGCAGCAATAAAGACAACCATACAGAATCCATAATGAAACCAGCTAAATGCAACCAACATTGCCGGCAATGCCCAGGTACTGGATCCAAGCCATCCTCTAGCCAAAAAACCAAGACCTATTGATTCTAAAAAAATATTAACAATTCCAAAATCAGGGTGATAAATCCATCTCCAAATAACAGCAATAACAACCGAGGAAAGAACCTGAGGTAAAAATAAAACTACTCTAAAAAAAGTTTTTCCTTTATTTATAGATCTCGAAATAAGGGAAGCAAGAAAAAGTCCAATACTTGTTGGTATTATTGTCACAAATACCATCCATATTACATTATTAGTAAAAGCATCCCAAAATCTCTCATCAATAAGCAGAGAACGGTAATTATCAACACCTATAAAAGTCATTGGGCTTATACCATTCCAAGAAAACATACTTAAATAGAATGCACCCAGCATTGGTCCAAACACAAAAATTGTATAAATTAGAAATGCTGGTGTTATAAATGACCCTATAGCGAAGCTTTTAACTATCCTTCTTTTTAATATTTTTATAGAATTTATACTCATTTTTAAAATTACCTGTACTATCTAAGCTTGGTGTTTACAGTTTAACTTCCTCCAAGCATAAAATATTAAATATTATTTTAAGGTGAAACGGGTAAAAAGTCACCCACATTATATAAAAGATCACAAGGTCTAGAACCTTTTGTTCTATAGCCTTGATGCGTTCTTTGAAAATTATAAAAATATAGAAACTGATTCAGATCATATTGAAGCTCTTCTAAAGTATCATAAGTTTTCTTTAGTAGAGAGGGCTGGTAGAATTCCTCAAGGATGGTCCTCTGGAATCTCTCCACAAACCCGTTAGTCCAGGGATGCCTGACTTTAGTATATCTGTGCTCAATACCTTTTGACTTTAGGTACTCTTCAAAGTGGTGATACCCCGTATCCCAGTGGGTGGTATATTCCTTGCCATTGTCTGTAAGAATCCTTTCTACGGTGATTCCCATATTGCCTAAGATACCTAATGTATTGGAGATAAAATCTACTTCAAGACTTTACACTCTTGTCGGTATAGAGATAGGCAAAACCAAAAGAGGAATAGGTATCAATGGCAGTAAACTGATAGATCCTGCCTATACCTTTGAGTCTACATACATATCTACATACATAAAAGGTGTCCACAGAGAGCATATAGCCCATGTAGTGGCTTTTTACCCTCAGTAAGGGACTTGCCTCATCTAGCTTTCTTTGCATTACCGGACTAATCTTTACTGCAGAAGGAATCTCTTCCAGGGCAAGTAGCCTGTCTAGCTTCCTGTTTAGACCACGCCTTTTTAAGATATTGTAGACTGTAGCAGAACATACTATGCCTCCTAGCTGATTAGCAATCCTTGCTAGCCCATAGGTAGGACAGTGCTTGATAAAGGTAAGTATCTTATCCACGATATCAGCCCTGGTACTATTGGGCATTACCGGTTTAGGTCGGGGCCTTTCGGCCAGTCCCTGAATGCCGTAGGTAATATACCTTCCCGCCCACTTGTAGTAGTAGGTCCTGGATACCCCGTAATCCCTGCATGCTCTGGAGATGTTATTGATAGATTTGGCTACCGGTAGTAAACTTAGCCTGTGACTTGAGATGAATTCATCTTTGGTCATCGCTACCTCCCTTGTGTATTTTTTGTGTTGGTAATCAAATATTTTACACTTGGAGGTAGTGTTTTATCTACCGGTTTGTATCTATATTTTATTTAGTTTTCAAAGAGCTAAACTGATGAGTTGTAAACACAACTCTTAGATAGTTCAAATTACCTTAATCCAATTACCTTAATGTTTTTTTGCCATGCTTAAATTATGGTTTTACATAATCTGGTTTAATCATTATTATCATATGTATATGGTCTACCTTTATATTTTACTTTGTTATTTTACAACCATCCATGCTTTTGCAATCTAAAGAAAAAAGTTTTTTTATATGTTTTCTTGCGCCGGGATTTAATATAAGGCGACAATATTTTGTTATCCATAATGTATTTTATTATGTTCTGTAGACCCAATTCCTGCTTAAGCAGTTTTCATTTTTATGTTTTATAATATCGTCGCCTTATTATTGGCCTTCGCACTGAAGGTCATGGAATTCTGCCTTCCGGGGTTTTTAGGACATATATTCTAGAACAAAACCCCCCGAAATATTGTTCCTAACAAAATTTTTCAAACTATCATTTAAAATAATGCCTGTTTCTTAGTTTGCATTGTACTATTTTATTACCATATTATATTCGAAGATTATTCTACATACATTCCATAACTCTCCTGTACCTGCTGGCAGAAGTCTTCAGGAGTAATTTCACCTGCCAGAAGAACCTGCATAAGCGGAAGATAGGTTTCCCAGGATTCCGCCCACCAATTATTGGGGAAATAACCCATGCCTGCTCCTTTATTAATTTGTGATAAAGCATTTAAAACTTCATCTTGACCTCTTAAACTCTTTAATCCAGTTGTGTCTATATCTAACGCTACAATTCTTCCAATTTCATAAAACTTTCCCGCTACAAAATCTGATAGCATAAAGTCTATAAATTTTCCTGCAGCTTCTAGCTTACCCTCTTCTTCAGCTGTTTTAACTATGCTGTAACTGTTGCTAGGACTGCCCACTGCAGCAAGAGGAATGTTTGGATCAACGGATGGCATTGGAAAGAAACCATAATCAAAAGGCATATTGGGATCCAGGGTTGCTAAAGCCCAGTTACCCATTATCATCATTGCGGCTTGATTTGTGTAAAGCTGGCTAAATGAATCATCGTAACTTATACCATTAAAACCTTCTCCAAAATATCCATTTACCCCCCATTCCTGCATTAATCTTGCAGTTTCTATAAAACCCTCATCTGTCCAGGCATATTTACCAGTAAATTCCGCCATTTCATGTAAAACCTCCATAGGAACTATTCCATGCAGTAAACTTCCATGAATAGATATTGCTGGCCATTGATCCAGATTGCCTAATGCAAATGGTTGGTAGCCCGCTTCAAAAACAGTATTTATAACATTTTCAAATTCTACCCAGGTTGTCGGTGGCACTAAGCCTAATTCATTAAAAATTTCCTTGTTATAAAAAACACCCGTAACTTCACCATCTAAAGAAATACCATATATTTCAGGCAAGAAAGGCCTATTATAATATTCTATATGAGACTTTGGGAACCTTTCATTCCAATTATATTTTTCAGCTATCTCACTAAGGGGATACAAAAACCCCTCTTGTGCAAATAACTGCATACCAAATGCTGATGGATCTCCGTGTAACACATCGGGACCAGTACCAGTAGTTAAAGCCATTTTTACTACCTTTGAAAACTCTTCAAAAGGCACAACATCAGTTTTTATAGTGACATTTGGATTATCTTCCATAAACATCTCGACAAGTTCCTCAAAAACTGGCTCGGAGCCTCCATGCCACATATGCCAGACTTCTAGCGTTACAGCTTCCTCTGCCACTTCTTCCTCTGGAGATACTTCTTCTGCTACTTCTTCCTCAGCTGCTTCCTCTACAACTTCTTCTTCAGCTGCTTCTTTCTTACATCCTGCAAGTGAAAAAGTTACTACCATAGATACAGTTAGTATCATTATTAACAACCAAAATAATGACTTTTTCATTTCTTTTACACTCTCCTTTTAATAATTTTACTTATGCAGTAATTTTTAATAAAATCTTTTCTGAGATTTGTTTAGGGCTGTAGTTTCAACGAAGGTTAACTATACCTGAACAAATCTCATTTTTCTCTTTTCATTACACCTCCAATCTTTATTACTTCTTTTGCCTATTACTTTTTTATTATCACCTCCCATCTACTGTTTTTTCCTATATTAAAATACTCCTTATACTATTTTTATATATACCTTATCTAGTTTACCAACCTAGAGACACTCTTTTCCTTCTTAGGGACCTCTTCTTTTTTTATTCTATAAGGGAAATCTTTCGTTAATAAGTTATCAATTGCATAAAAAGAAGCTCCTATTATGCCTCCATCCTCTCCTAATAAAGACAACTTAATCTCGGGCAATTTAAAAGGTATTACTCTTTTGGCAATATTTTTAAGTGGATCTATAAACAAATTATTTACTTCTGGTAAGGCACAAATATCCCCACCTACTATTATAATCTGAGGATTAAGAATCAAGGTTAAATTTATAACTATAATAGCTAAATGCTCAACAACTTTCTTAAGAATTTCACATGCTAAAGAATCACCAAGGCTTGCAGCTTTACATACAATAGAAGAGTTTATCTTAGCTAAGTCACCTGAAACAATTTCTTTTATTAATGTTTTTTTACCATTTTTTATAGCTTTTACCACTTCTTTTTCAATACTTCCAGGTGAAACAATTTCCTCCATATATCCTTTGTTTTTATAGGTAGAATATAGATTCTTTGTTCCTGCCACAATAAATCCAACTTCACCTGCTGAGCTGTATGAGCCTCTGAATATCTGATTATCAATAATTATCCCTGCTCCAATTCCTTCACTAACCTCTAAAAATACTATATCGCTAAATCTCTTTCCTTCACCATAATAATTATCTCCCATAGCTGATACATTCGTACTATTTTCAATATATATTGGTAAATTAAATTTCTCAGTTAAAATTTCCTTTAATTTCAAACCTTCCCAGCCTTCAAATAGAGCTGCACTTTTAATTTCTCCTGTATCAATATCTATATCCGCAGGTACTCCCAAGCATATTGCTTTTAATGGGATCTTTTTTTTCTTCTTACTATCATTTAAATTAGCCTTATCAATAAATAATTCAATTTCCTTTATTATTTTATTTTGAAGTTTTTTATCCTTATAAAAAATCTTAAACCCAACATGTTTTTCTAATATATTCCCGCCAAAATCGCACCGGGCTATTCTCACTTTATCTTTTCCTAAATCTACTCCTATAACACACCCAATATCTGAATTAAACTTAAGTTGTATTGGTCTTTTTCCACCAGTTGATTCGTCTTTTCCTATTTCAATTAAATAACATTCTCTAATAAGTTCATCAACAATCTTTGAAACTGTTGGAGCACTTATCTTAAGATCTCTTGCTACTTTAGCACGCGAAATAGATTTATTTTCTCTTAAGTAATTAAAAACAATAGATTTATTTATTTCGTTCTGCATCTTTGAACTTACAGTATTGTAAAATTTTAACTTTTTAGTAGTCATTTCCTTCTCTTTTTAGTATACAATATATCCAAGGGAGTGGGTTCACTCCAATACTTAATTAATTTAATTTAAACTTGTTTAACTATATTAACTTTGTTAGAATAATGCTAACATTTATTTTTTCTGTTGTCAATCACTCAATTTGACACTCAATTTGACACCACTTAATTTGAAAAAAATTTTAGTTACTTGAATTAATTATATAATAGGAGGAATGATGAGAAATAGAAGTAAGGTTGCCCCAGGCTGGTGGGATTATACAACTTTAAACGAAGATATTTTAAACGAAGTCGAAAAACTAACTTTTAAAGATGTGGTTGAACTATCAAGAACAGGATTCGAAATAAAAATATATGATACACTAGAATCCTTTTATATGGCTGAAGCACTTGAGTATGTAAGTACCTGGGAAAAATCTACAATTGATAATCCTAAGGGAATATGTGGACCAATAGGTCCTACTGAACAACTACCTTTGATTGCTCAAATTGTTAACGACTTAGATATTAATATAAAAGATGGGCATTTTTGGGCAATGGACGAATGGTTTATAAATAATCAGGAGGTAGCAATATCTCATCCATTAAGCTTTGCAAGAAAAAATATGGATCTTTGTTTTAATAGAATTAGAAAAGAACTTATAATGCCTAGCGAAAACTTGCGTTTTTTAAGATCCGATAATATTAAAGAATATTCAAGATCTTTTGATGAAATTAATTGCTTAATTATGCAAGGAGGTCAAGGCGAAGCAAAACATTGGGCTTTCAATGATCCAGTAAAAAGAGAAGGAATATATAAAGAAAATCCACCAAGTCCTGAAGAATATAAAAAACTTGGCACAAGAGTGGTAGACCTTCATCCTATAACTATTATTCAAAATGCAAGAACTTCTGGGAGCGGAGCTGTCTATAATATACCTTTGCAAGCTATAACAGTGGGTCCTATTGAAACCTGGAAAGCAAGTAAAATATCAATATGGCATGCAGGCAATCATGATAATCCTTTTGGAATGAGACTTACAGCTTTTATGATATCAAAAAAGATACCAGATTCTTCAGTGCCAATGTCACTACTTGCTGATCATCCCAATGTTGTTTTTAATTTTTATCGACCAGCTTTAGAGATTTTTCAAACTGGTTTGCATTAAATATTAAATAAGTTAATTAAAAGTAATCATAGGAATAAGTCTGAAAAAAAGATTAAAAAGGCAATTAATAATATATTTATAAAAAAATAGGCTTAAGGGCAACGGTTTTTCATCCCGTTTTGTGCCTTGAGCGAAGCGAAAGGAATGGTTATAAAAATGAAAAAAAACTATCTCCTTGGCATCGATATAGGAACAACATCAACAAGAACCATAATAATAAATGAAAATGGTAAACCAGTAGCTTCAAGTACAAGTGATTATAAACTGATAACTCCAAAACCCGGATGGGCTGAGCAAATTCCAGATGATTGGTGGATTGCTTCAATAAAAACCATAAAGGATGTTATAAAAAAATCAAATGTTTCTCCCGGAGATATTGTCTGTATCGGTTTATCAGGACAGATGCATGGGAGTGTTTTTTTAGATAATACAGGTAATGTAATAAGACCTGCAATACTCTGGTGTGACCAGAGAACTTACAAGCAATGTGAAACTATATATAAAATATTTGGTTATGATGGTTTTATAAAACTATCATATAACAGAGCTCTTCCTGGGTTTACAGCACCAAAGGTACTCTGGCTAAAAGAAAATGAGCCAGAAAATTATAAAAAAGTATCAAAAATACTTCTTCCGAAGGATTATATTAGATACATGTTATCAAATACTTATGCAACTGAAGTGTCTGATGCTTCCGGTACAATTCTTATGGATATACCTTCCAGAAATTGGTCAAATGAAATTTTAAATGGATTGCATATAAAAAGGCCTCTACTTCCAGAAGTATTTGAATCCGATATAATATCATCTAAAGTTAGCAAAGAAGCTTCTAGCCTTACTGGGCTGGTTGAAGATACTCCTATAGTTGGCGGTGGCAGCGACAATGCTGCTGGAGCAGTCGGCAGTGGTATTATAAGAAGTAGTCTTATATCAGATTCAATAGGAACTTCCGGTGTAGTATTCGCTCACATTGATAAACCTCTATATGATCCTCAGGGTAGGTTGCATTCTTTTTGCCATGCTATCCCTGGCAAGTGGCACCTTACAGGAGTAACACTTTCAGCTGCTGGATCGCTTAAATGGTATTTTGATGAGTTTGGCCCAACCAAAGAAATAATTAATAATTTTCCTGATATAGAAGGATATGACTTATTGGATAAACAGGCAGAGAGAGTTTCAGTCGGATCAGATGGACTTATATTCTTACCATATTTGTCAGGTGAAAGAACACCCTATGCAGATCCTTATGCAAGAGGTGTATTTTTTGGTATTTCTTACCTGCATGGTCCAGACCACTTTATAAGGTCAATTATGGAAGGAGTAGCATTCAGTCAGCTGGATTGTCTCTCTTTAATGAGAGAACTCAGTATTAACTCAGATAAAATAATTTTATCTGGAGGTGGATCAAGAAGCAGTATATGGCGACAGATTATGGCGGATATTTTAAATTCAAAAGTTGTTACTTTAAATGTTGAAGAAGGTCCTGCTTTTGGAGCTGCTATTATCGCAGGTGCGGGATGCGGGATATATCCCAGTATCAAAGAAAGTGTTGATAAAATAATCAATGAGGACAAAGAAAATTACCCAATATCCGAAAATGTTAAAAAATATAATAAAATATATCAAATTTATAAATCACTGTATATAAGCTTAAAAGATAATTTTAAGGAATTGAGCAAATTCTTATTATAAATTTAAGAAAAACCTAATTAAATTAAGAAATAACAAAACTAAATATATTTTACCAGGGGGTTTGGGGGTATCCCCCAAATATAGCAAAAGGAACAATACGATAGTATGTGTTACGTTTGCATATCTTGCCTACCAAGAAGGGTATAGTATTGTTTGTTGCCTGTGTAGGCTGTGGTAAGGTGGGCTATAAAAAAGCCCAGCTTTCCATAACTGCACAGGTGTAATTTTAGCATATTTAGTGGAAAAAAATAACATGTGGGCTTTTTTAAATGAGCCGTGTGTGTGCCAAGTTTGGTATAACTTGGCACCGCGAATTTAAAAAAGGGGGTTAGGGGTGTGTGGGCTATGCCCTTCTTGGTAGAGATGTCTGAAGGGTGGGTTGGTGGGAGTATTATTAAAAAATTTTTTTGGGGGAGTAATATTTTATTTTAGTAAACCCGTACCTTTTTTATCATATACAATATATTGTACCCATTTGGTGCAGTCCCTGTTTTTATTCATACTATATCTTGTATAAAATTCTCCTGCAGGGAGCTCGCTGATATACCACATATTGTACCTAGCTGGCCCTCACCATATAAAAAAGAGTGAACCTAAGCCCACCCTTTATAACATTCGGCTAATTACTATATTTCTATTTAAAAATTATTAATATATTAAGTTACTTTTTAATTGATTTAAAGAATTTATCTTGACACTTCTGACACATACCTGAAATATTATACTCCTTTTTGTTTATCTCAGCCCTAAATTCCTGTATTTTCTCTCCACAGTATAAACATATCCCTTCTTTGTCTGCTTCCTTTTGTGTTCTACCATAAGAAATCTTATTAACATAAATCTATAAAATCTTGTATATCTTTATCTCTTTTTATCATATTTCTTCTTTTTCTCCTTCCTTCCCTTAAATTATATTGTCTTCCCTTTTCGGTAATTTATATATGGTAACTTTTTGTATATCCATATATCACCATTAGGACATACTATAAATATTCTTTTTAATACTTTCATTTATTAACCCCCTTCCTTTAAATAAAAACATTTTTACCTTCCAGCTGTAGCCTCCACGGAAGGTCCTGGCTGGTGCTCAAGGTGAGATTTTGCCTTTTTTGCTTGCAAAAACAGCAAGAATAA
>JABUBN010000012.1_pt1 | contig 75691 bp, 69 predicted proteins | sample 7240341 | NCBI WGS metagenome assembly JABUBN01 (sample SAMN07256345, study PRJNA390944) | subsurface metagenome | isolation source: Methane hydrate marine sediment | place: Pacific Ocean: Eastern North Pacific, ODP site | reverse complement strand
GCTTGGGCAAAGCCGAATTAACGCCTGTGGAGTTGGTTCAAAAGAGCCGACATTGAAACAGGAAAAAGAATGTTTAGTAAACTAAACAGAAGCCATGAGGCTTACCTCGTGGAGCGCCACAATGTAACTTTAAAAAGTATAATTATAAAGACTTATGGAAAAATATATTATAAAAGCTGACGGCAAGAAAGAACAGTACGATGAGGAAAAAATAAGCTCCTCTTTTATAAAAGCCGGAGCTTCCCCTGAAATTGCCACTGAAGCCACTAAAACAATAAATAAAAAAGTAAAAGATAATATGAGCACCGATGAAATCTATCACAGGGTTCTGAGCAATCTGAGAGTGCTGGAACCAGGAGTAGCCCTTAAGTATTCCTTAAAAAGAGCCATCATGGATATGGGGCCGGAAGGATTTGTTTTTGAAAAATACATAGCAAAGATTTTGAGGGAATATGGCTTTGTCGCGGAGGTAGGGCAAATTTTAAATGGTCATTGTGTGAATCATGAAGTTGATGTCATTGCAGAAAAAGAAAACCAGATTTGCATGATAGAGTGTAAGTACCATAATTCACGCGGAACAAAATCCGACATAAAAACTGCCCTTTATGTTCATAGCAGATTTCTGGATATAGAAAAAGCTTACAGGGAAAAAGATATTAACAATAATACCCGTTTTGAAGCCTGGCTGGTTACTAATACCAAATGTACATCTGATGCTATAAAATATGCTGGTTGTGTAGGCTTGAAAATTTTAGCCTGGCATTATCCTAAGGTGGAAAATTTAGAGTACTTTATTGAAACAAAGAAACTTTATCCCATAAGTATTCTCTCCACAATTACTGAAAAACAAAGGGATATATTATTTGATTCCGATATTATACTGGCAAAAGAACTGGGCAGTTACAAGATTGATAGTCTAGCTGAATTAATCTCAGTAAGACAATCAAGAGCATCTAAAATCTTAAATGAAGCCAGTATTATCATATAAAAGGGACCTCCCGATTAATTTATAAATACCTGAAAGATTTATCTATTATCCAGGCCTATTTTTACTCCTGCCTGCTGAATAAGAAAGTTCCGAGCAAACTCAATACTACAGTTACTGATGCCAATACCACAATATCCAGCCACAATGGATATAACTGCAGGGCAGGATTGTTTAATATCACAGTCCGCATGGCATCAATCCCATAAGAAAGAGGATTGATTTTGGAAACTACATTCATCCATTTCAGCGTGTTATTTAATGGAAATAGAGCACCGGAAAGGAAAAACATTGGCATAAGCAAGAAATTGGTTATTACCTGGAAAGCCTGCATCGATTTTATTACCGAGGCAAGGACAATTCCTATGGTAGCGATTGTCATAGCAACCAGAAACATTATGCCTATTACTTTAAAAAATATTGCAAAAGTAATGGGTATTTTAAGCAGGGGGCTGAACAGCAGTACTATAGTCCCCTGAATCATCGCTATAGTAGAACCGCCAAGTATTTTCCCAATAACAATAGAAGTCCTGGAAATGGGCGTAATCAGAACTTCTCTTAAGAACCCGAATTCCCTATCCCAGACAATTGACATAGCGCTAAAGAAAGAAGTAAAAAGTACAGTCATACCCACAATACCCGGAAACATAAAGTTCAGGAAATCTCTGCCGCCTCCACCTCCGAAGACACTAAAGGAGCTTGCAATTCCTGTTCCAAGTACAAATAAAAAAAGGATAGGCTGGGCAAATGAACCAATTATTCTTGGTTTGTCTCTATAATATCTTTTGATATCCCTTAGCCATATTGTGTATACGCCGATTAATTCCTTTTTCAATGTCTCATTCTCCCTCTCATCCGCATTCTTAAACTATCCCTGGTGCTGGCATTTTCCTCTCTTATCTCCCTTCCGGTAAGATCCAGAAAAACGTCATTTAAAGTTGGTTTTCTAGCGCTAATGGATAAAATTTTTACCGGACTGTTTTTAATAAATTTTGGGATAAAGCTAGAGCTATTCTTGACCTCAAATCTAATCTTACCATCTTTTGCATCATGGACATCACTGCCGGTAATTTCTTTAATATATTTTTTCAATTTGACATTTTCCTCAGACAATATAGTGATAATATCCCCTCCAATGGTATTTTTAAGATTATCCGGGGTGTCAAGAGCAATAATTTTTCCCTCATCTATAATAGCTATCCGGTCACATATCTCTGTCTCTTCCATATAATGAGAAGTTAAAAAGATTGTAATATTTTTGCTTTTTTTAAGTTTAATAATATAATCCCATATTTTATTTCTGGTTTGAGGGTCCAGACCCAGGGTGGGCTCATCTAAAAATAATATTTTTGGGTAATGCAGCAGCCCTCTGGCAATCTCAAGCCTCCTTTTCATCCCCCCTGAATAGGTCATAACCAGGCTTTTTTTCCGGCTTGAAAGGTTTACCATTTCAAGCACTTCTTCTGATCTTTCTTTTAATGTCCTGCGGGGGATATTGTAAAGCAGGCCATGAAAGTACAAGTTCTCAAGGGCGGTCAGTCTATCGTCAAGGCTCGGGTCCTGAAATACCATTCCAATACAATTTCTTATTTTGTTTCTTTCCCTGGCTACATTATGTCCACATAAGGTAACTTCCCCGGATGTCTTTGATAGAAGTGTGCATATTATATTTATAGTTGTTGTCTTACCTGCGCCATTGGGTCCTAAAAATCCAAATATTTCATCTTCTTTTACTGTAAATGTAATATCATCAACTGCCCTTAATCCCTTAAATTCCTTTACCAGATTTTTTACTTCTATAATATTATTTGTATTTATATCATTCATTTATATGTCTATTCCTATCTTTTAGCTTCTAATATTTCTTTCCTCTTCCTTTTTTTCTTCCCTCGTGAATACCTCATCATAAATCTTTTTAAATATATCAATAGCCTGAATCAGCTGTAATCCTTGCGATTATTTTAAGTACCTTGTATTCCTGCCTGCCTTTATCAGTCAGCTTATAAATTACCACTTGAACATGTGGCGCAGCTTCTGCTTGTGCAGCTGCTGCATGATGAGGAGCTTCCTGAATTATCGTTGCCACCGTAGGAGCTTTTAAAGCCTACAGGAGAAAAGACCCTTATCATATTTTTGCTTCCACACTTTTCGCATTTTATCTGACAGCCGTCTTCTCCCCTTATAACTATCTCTGTAATGCTTTCACAATCCTTACATTTATAGTCTACAAAACGCAATACTATCACCTTCAATTAATATAATATCATTTACAATATTTAACAGCACATTATAATAATACAAAACTTACTTTACAATCAAGTAAATATCTTAATCAGTTCTATTTATAATGGTTAAAAACTCCAAATACTTCAAAAATATTATATATCTTTTCTCTTATGGATATAAGATGCATATTTTCAAATAAATTTACATAAAAGTCTTTCTAAAAAGTCATAAAATAACTAGAATAAATTACTAATTAGAATTTAATTACCTTTAAAGGAGAAAGAATGCATTTTAATCCGGATATCAATACCTATATTCCCGGCAAAATAGTATGCATTGGAATGAATTACAAATCCCATATTGATGAGCAGGACGGGCGGTTCCCAAAAAAACCTGTGCTTTTTGCAAAGGCGAGAAGCTGCATTATAAAGAATAGGGAAAATATCATATATCCCCGGGAAGTTGAAGAACTTGATTATGAGGTAGAGCTTGCAGTTGTGATAGGCAGAAAGATGAAAGATATCCCTGAGGATAAGGTACCTGATTATATTTATGGCTATACTATAATGAATGATGTTACTGCCAGGAATATACAGAAAAACGAGCATCAATGGTACCGGGCAAAAAGCTTTGATACTTTTGGGCCCATTGGTCCGGTTATAGCCATCAAGGATAAAATACCTGACCCCCAGAACCTGAACCTTAAATCCTATGTAAATGGCAAGCTAAGGCAGGACGGAAATACATCAGATATGATATTTGGGGTTTACCCGCTTATATCTTACATCTCAAAATCCATTACCCTGGAGGCTGGAGATCTTATATCAACCGGAACTCCTGCAGGAGTGGGGGTTTTTATGAAACAGAAAAAAATGCTCAAACCCGGTGATACGGTAATCTGTGAGATTGAAAATATTGGAAAACTTGAAAATAAAATTATTTCAGAGTAAACCTAAAGCAAAAACCGGAGTTTTTTTAAACAGCAGAAAGTTTTAAGTCCGTCTTTTTTAAATAAAAAAAATGAATGAGATTTATCAAATTTTTATAGGCTCTATGGTTGTAGCTTTTTCCGGGGCACTGGTACCGGGCCCCATGCTCACCCTGGTAATCAGCAGTGTTGCTAAAAAGGGATTCTGGACTTCCTTCTTCATTGTGGTAGGCCATTCCTTATTAGAATTAGTAGTGGTAATAAGTTTCTTTTTTGGAATATTAAAATATTTAGACAACCCCCTCATTGCAAAAATAATTGGGGTACTGGGGGGTGTTTTCCTTTTATATATGGGAGTTGATATTATAATTTCAATTTTTAAAAAGAAATATACAATAGACTTCAAATCAATTCAGAAGAAAAGGACTATTACCGGGAAATCAACCTTGACAGTAATACTTAAAGGCATTCTGATAAGTCTTATGAACCCTTACTGGTTTATCTGGTGGATCAGTATAGGAGCGGCATTTCTTGTAAAAAGCGTAGAATTCAATACACCGGGTGTTTCCTCTTTTTACATTGGCCATATCAGCGCGGATTTCATCTGGTACTTATTCATCGGGTTTTTAGTAAAAACCGGACGTAAATTTTTCAACCAGAAAATATATAACGGAATTCTTGCTGCTTGCAGTTTATTTTTATTTTACCTGGGAATAAGATTTATTATCGATGCTATAATTTGACTTACCTTCCAACATTTCAAATTGGCTGTAACAAAAAATTTTTAAGTGATTTAATTTAAATTTTTTTATTTTATAATTCATTTTATTTTATTATAATCACTGTTGACCATTATAAATTCGAGTTTACATTAATTTATGTATTTCAAATTAGTTATAGAATTACTTGGTGGGCTGGCCCTTTTTATCTTCGGTATCAATAGACTCAGTGGTAGTCTCAAGAAAATCACATCCAATAAATTAAAAACAGTAATAAATACCCTGGCAAAAAAATCCTGGTCTACAGTCCTGGTAGGCCTTTTTACTACTATGCTTATCCAGAGCAGCAGCGCGACATCAGTAATGGCAGTTGGCTTTGTAAATGCCGGTCTTCTAACCTTAAGACAGGCAATAGGAATAATAATGGGTGCAAATATTGGCACAACAGTAACTGCCCAGATAGTAGCTTTTAAAATAGACATACTGGCTTATCCTATAATAATCATAGGATTCTTAATGCATTTTCTAAGCAGAAGAAGAAGATATAAAAATATTGGGATGACAATAATCGGTCTGGGACTTCTATTTCTTGGTATGACAGTAATGAAAGGAGCACTGGGGCCTCTTAAAGATAATGAAATCTTTAAAAACTTCCTTTTAGTTTTCAGTAGAAATCCATTCTATGGGATACTGGCAGGACTGGGCCTGACTGCACTCCTGCAGAGCAGCTCAGCTACAATTGGACTTCTTATAGCCCTTGCTTCTCAGGGACTTTTACCTATAGAAGCTGCTATCCCCATTCTTATAGGAGACAATATTGGCACTTGCTCAACTGCTCTAATATCAAGCATTGGCGCAACAGTTACCGCCAAAAGAACTGCCTTTTCTCATTTAATATTTAATATCCTTGGAACTATAGTATTTGTCATTTTATTATATGTCTTTAGGCTCCAGCCTTTAATTGCAAGTTTAACCGGAAAAAGTATTCCTCGCCAGATAGCGAATATTCATACTATTTTCAATATAATTACCACTATAATCCTATTTCCAATGATTGGATTATTTGAAAAAGTAGTTTTAAAAATTATTCCAGGTAAAGATATAACAGTGCATAAAATTGCGTTATATCTGGACAGTAGACTAATTGATACCCCATCTCTTTCATTAGAGCAAGCAAAAAAAGAGTTACTCCGAGTAACCAAAATAACTCAGGCCATGTTAAATCTTTCATTTGAAAGACTGTATAAAAAAGATGCCATTATTGAAAAAAAGGTACTTGACAGGGAATCTGCCGTGGACAGCATTACAGAAGATATAATAAGATACCTGACCAAAGTATCTCAAAAATCATTGGGTTTAAGACTATCCAATAAGCTAACCAATTTATTTCATATAGCCTATGACGCAGAAAGAGCCGGTGACCATGCTGAAAGTATACTCTATCTAATGCTGGTAAAAGAAGAAAATAATATGACTTTTAGTAAAATTGCTTTTCAAGAACTGGAAACGACACATGATAAAGTCAACCATCTGTTTAATATCTTAATATCAGGTATGGAAAATAACAATTTAGAAAAGCTCAAACAATGCGAAAAAATTGAATCTGAAATAGATTTAATGGTAAAAGAAATAAGGACAAATCACCTAAAAAGACTCCAGAATGGTGAATGTATGCCACTTTCAGGGGTTGTTTTTGCAGACATTATTTTACATCTTGAAAGAACAGGAGATCTTCTTTTTGGGATATCAAGAAATCTGTTAAATATCGAACAATATTAATTTAATCAAAGAATAATATAAGAAAAGCATTCCCTATACATAATATTGTAACCGTAATAGTAACCTCAATTGGAGATATTTTTATTCCTGAATTATTTACTTACCACAGGACAATAAGATACCCCCCAGATTCCGGGACCGGTATGAGCACTCATAACTGTGGTTACTTCAGTTAAAATCAGCTCGTCAATCTTAATTCTGTTGTCCTCTTCTATCATCTTTTTAAGTTCTAGAGCTGGATTGATATCAGTACCATAAAAGATTCCGATTTTTTTCTTTACGGTAGAAAAAGGATCAAAAGAATCTTTCCTAATCTGCCTGTAAAGCTCAATAATAGAATTTCTTTTATTTTTTACAAATTTCTTCAGCTTTACCTTTCCATCACTTCCTATAGTAATAATTGGTTTTAGTCTTATTGACCTGGATAAAAACTTTCCTAAGAAAGGTGCTCTGCCTCCTCTAAATATATATTCAAAATTTTCAAAAGTGGCAAACATCCTATTCTTCCTTATCATAAAATCTATAATACTGGCTATTCTTTCTTCACATTCGCCCCTTTTTACAGCTCTTGCAGTTTCCAAAACAATAAAACCCAGGTTAATTGCAGCAGTTTTAGAATCAATAACTTTTATTTTAGCTTGAGGGAAAAATCTTTTGGCCTGATCTGCTGAATTTGAAGTAGCAGAGAGCTTTGAACTAACATGGATTGAATAAATTAAAGTTTTTTTCTGTCTCTCTATTAAATCCCTGTAAACCTCTACAAAATCACCGACAGAAGGTGTGGAGGTATATATTTTTACTCCGGCTTCCAGTTTTTCATATACTTCACTACTGGTTATTTCCTTTCCCTCCAGAAATAATTTTCCACCAAATCCGATATATAGAGGCACCACCCTTATTTTATACTTACTGGCTAACTGTTCAGGAATATCAGATGTGGTATCTGTAACTATAGCAATATTTTCCATTGATTTATTCTTTATTTTTTTAAAAGTTAAAATCCATTTTACAATATTTTAAATAAAAAATACTACTTTTTTAAAATTAAATTAATTTTTTTCTTACTGAATTCCCGCCACCATGATTTGGTATACATTGATTCTGGTGTAAATCTTTCAAGGCTATCGGATTTAGTTTCAGAAATATTAATCATCTCTTTTACAGTCTCATCAGTTATTTTAACTTAACTATTTTTAGTATACAATGTATCTAACTGTAGGGGTTCACCCTAAAAAACATCGGTATATTAACACGATAGATAGGAGGAATTATGAAAGTAGTTCAATTAATTATTAAAGCACTTAGGCTGGTTGGCTCACTGGCCTTCGTACTCGGGCTCTTCACTGCAATATTTGCTGGGGTACCCTGGTACGTCTACCATGAACCAATTTTACCCTGGTGGCTCAAGACTGCAGCGTACTGCCTTCTGGGTGGTATTTTGCTAGTTCTGCTGACAGTGGCTGCAGAACAGGGAAAAGGCAAAGCCCAGGGAAAAGAGCTTTCAACTGCTGAGCCTCGTTCTCGTGTGTTGATCCAGAATTCTACAGAAGTCCCCAATCGCAAGGTAACAGAGATTTTAGGTTTGGTAAAAGGACACACTATCTTTGCTATCTGGATTGGAAGGGACCTTTCTGCGCTGGTGCGACTTGTTCTTGGGGGAGAGCTTCTTGAGTACACAGAGATGATGGGGCGAGCGCGCAAAATAGCTACTGGTAGGATGTTAACTCAGGCTGAAGAGTTGGGAGCTGACGCTGTAATTAATGTCCGTTTTATGACTACCAGTGTTATGGGCAGTGCTGCTGAGCTTTTGGCATATGGCACAGCTGTTAAGCTCAGTAAGCCAGCCTACTGATGGACTGAAGCTCAAGTAGATTCAAGCTTGAAGGATATTTAGCCGTAAAAATAAAGTATAAAAACATAAAAGCTAAAAATGCTATACATAATAGATCAGTTATAAATAGCCCTCTGCCCCAGCGGTGATCACTGGCACTCATAACCCAAACACCTTTTACAATCCTGGTTATAGGAAAGAAAATTGCACAAAATATAAAAAAATCAATCATCAGTGCTAAAAAACGGCTCAAAAGCCCTGCATATTTTTTAACTTTCTGGTTCATAGGTCCCCCATACAATAAATAAAATAAGCACTAATATCATTGGAAATATAACTAAATTAGACCATAAAAAAAATGAACCCGCAAATAATCTTACATTTTATCTATTAAAAAGCCTTCCTCTCCTGATACCTCAAAACAGCACCTATCCTAATTTAAGTTATTTTAATATATACTATGTTTGACTAAATAGATTCAGATCGGATAATATAGTTATCGTTTTTATAGCATATAAGGAATTTGACATGAAAAAGAATAAACTTTTTATCATTATCATAACTCTAATTTTCATTACTATTTTCAGCCTCTCTGCCATTCTCAACCAATGTGGAACAGCATCAACTGAAATAAAAAATATAGAAGATTCAGATAATTATATAGAGGAAGAAACTGAGATCTCAGAAATTATACAAATATCAGCAGAAGAGGTATATGTAATCATTATTGAAGAAAAGGACTTTCTGATATTAGATGTTAGAACAATTGAAGAATATAGCGAGGGCCATATTGAAGACTCAAAACTAATCCCGGTATCCGAACTTGGAAGTAGATTAAATGAATTACCTCAAGACAAACCCATAATTGTTTATTGTAAAAGTGGAAAGAGGAGCAATACTGCTGCCAATATCCTAATAGAAAATGGATTTAAAAAAATTTATGATATGGGTGGTGGAATCTTAGAATGGCAGGAAAATAGTTTTCCACTTGCAGTAGAGGAAGAGCCAATATTTGAAATTATACCAATTACTGTAGACGAAGCTTATGAAATTTTTATCAACAATAAGAATTACTTATTTGTTGATGTAAGATCTGAAGAAGAATATAACTCAGGCCATATAGAGGCAGCTATACATATTCCAGTAACAGAAATTGGAGATAGGTTTAATGAACTACCTAAAGATAGACCAATAATCGTTTATTGTAATGGCTCCAGCTGTGCTAGAAGCGGAAGAGCTGCTACTATTCTCTTGGATAATGGTTTTAAGGAAATATATGATCTGGTTGGTGGTGGCATTACAGAGTGGGAAGAAAAAGGTTATCCTGTTTTAAAAGAATAAAAAACTCTATTTAAATCTCATTAGCCAGTTTATTTACTATATTTACAACAGCCCAGCATTAGGTATTTCTTGTAAAAACATTAGCAGTCCTGATGATATAATTATTTTGTTATAACACCAGAACTGCTCTTAAAACTAAGACCATATCCTGTCCAATTGAAATAATCATTTGAAATGACCAAATCCTGGCCCGGCTGGGCTAAGATATTGTACGCCATGTAAACCAGCACCAGCATCATTCTCAACTTGCTGAACTATGGCAAATGCTCCCCATATAACTGGCCCTATTTCTGTTCCATCTGCTGCAAACCAAATATTGTCTATAACAGTTGCATCTGCAGGAACAGCTACAATTTTACAAAAATACGACCATTTAACTATTTTTCCATCTACATCTTCATATGTTCCGGATTGATGATTTGTTTCCCAGGCTCCTGAACCAATATATGTTGTAAACCCATAATGCCTGTCTAATTTACCATCTCCATCACAATCCTTATTTGAAAGCCATGCATCATTCCATTTCATTATAAGTTTTACATCTGCATACGGCCCACCGGCAATACGGTCATAGTCACTGTACCAACCTTTAAACATATGAGCCTGATAATTGTATCCCCACTTATCAAAACCAGGAACAATAATACTTCCATCTAATGCTGTAATTGTGCCGTCTTGGATAGTAGCGCAATCTTTTTTGTCAGATTTTGCACCAATACTCAAGCTTAATGCCAGAGTTAATGCAACAACCACAGCTATTATTAGTATTTTTTTCATCTTTTTCACCTCCTCCTCTTTTACTTCTAATTAAAAATAAAAAACCGCCTGTTTAGACGGTTTGCTGTATTGACTTCTCTTTACTCAAAGCGTCCAAACATGAGTATAATTTAAAGCCACTTAATGCATTATTAATTATTTATTATTATAAGTTACCTTTGAAATATTCGCAACAAGGTAGATTTTAACTAATACAGATACAGCACAATATGGAATTAAGGAAAGAAATTTTTGAGCCATTTTGCTGTTAGAAGAAATTACTCAATTAGCTTTTGCTTCTTCCTTTACTTTGTAGTTTTCTGTCCCCGGTAGAATGATGGCAAATTCATCTCCTCCCCTCCGGGCTAAAATATCTGATTTTCGCAAACAATCTGATATTCTTTTCGCTGCCTTTTTTAATAAGATATCTCCCATAGCGTGCCCTAATTTATCATTCACCTTTTTAAAATCATCAAGGTCTAAATACAGGAGAGCAAATCTTTGATTGTTCCGCTCGGCAAGATCTATGGTATTTTGTAGTTGCGGATAAAACAACCTCCTGTTGGGGATGTCAGCAAGTTCATCAGTAAGTGTTTTATACGCACCTGCCCATTCCGGATTATAATATTCAAGGCCAACCAGGACTATAACAGCCATTGAACCCAGGAAAAAAAATATATGTCTCCTAACCCCTTTTAGGCAAACTGCCGAAAGCATAATGCCAGAAATAAAAAATAAACCAGCAAAACCGTTAGAGCCAACTCCTGCAAACCATAAGATACTTAGAAATCAGCCAGAGAAGTAATAAAAGCAAAAGTATTAAAAGTGGTTTCTTCAAAATTATAATATTAAGCAGGGTCTCTTGTAATAAATAAAAATGGGTTAAATCTTTCTTTATTCTTTTTTTGTTTTCTTGTAGCAAGCAAGATAGACCTGCTTTAGAATTAAAATAATTTAAAATAAATTGTATATAACAAGTCGAAATATACCAACATTTCAAACGAAAAATCCCCTGCTTTTCATAAAAAAATCAGAAAGTAGCGATTGGCTGGCTATACCGAACGAAGTTAGAACCAGAATTATTGGATTAGATAGAGATATTTTTATACCATAATTAGTCAGCTAACATTAAAATCAATAAATTTTATAGGCAGGAGTTCTTAATTTATATATAATAAAGAAATGATACATTACATACGGAATTTGTAGATATGCGATATGAATTGAGGTTCAACTAGTTTTAAATTAAAATTTAACCTAATTATAAAATGTTATCTTATTATACGAGAAAGAAATTATGAGTAAAATTCGTTTAGGTATAATAGGTCCGGGTATCATCTGGGAAAGGGCGCATAAACCAGCTTTAAAAAAATTCAGCAACAGGTTTGAAATAGCTGCTTTTTGCGCCACCAGTGAAAAAAGCAAAAATAAAATAAACAAAGAATATCCAGGCATGCCTTTTTATAAAGACTATAAATTACTGGTCAAAGAATCATTTATAGATGCAGTGATTATAATGACGCCAATACCAATGAATCCAGTAGTTGCTATTGAAGCTCTTAATGCAGGTAAAGACGTGTTTTTAGAAAAACCAATGGCTACAAATGTTAAAGATGGAAAAGAACTGGTAAAAAAAGAGAAGGAGACAGGAAAACGGGTTTTTATTTTAGAGCAGAATGTTTATACGAGTTTTATAGATAAAATGATAAAAGTGCTAAATTCTGGCAGGCTTGGAGATGTTCTTATGTTCGATAGGCTTTATCATGGCTACATAGGCTTTAAAGAGGGAGTAGAAGATTATGGAAATACAGAATGGAGAATTAAACCAGCATTTCCCCTGGGTATTCTTTTTGATGGCGGTATCCATGAAATTGCCATGCTTTCAAAAATTTTTGGTAAGCCCCTGGCAGTTTATGCGGCAGGATTTAAATGCAGGCAGGAATATGGTGATTATGATTATGAATCTATGATTTTTGAATACAAAAATAATCTAATCGGTACTTTTAGCGATTCATTCTTTCTGGATGGGAATAGAAATTATTTCAATGTCAGAGGAACAAAAGGTCTGGCATTCTATGAAGACTTAAAAATCACAATTGAAGAAAATAGCGGCAGGAGAAATATTATAAAAATAAAAGATGAAAATCCGTGTTATAGAATGTGGAAGATTTTCATTAAGTGTTTGGAAACAGATTCAAAACCTTACTATACAACAGAGATAGCATTAAATGACTTGCAAATTTTAGAGGCAATTGAAAAATCTTTAAAAAAAGGAATAAAAGTATCAGTTGAACAGTAAATTTTTAAAATGTTTTTTCTCTTTTCAATTTGAATTTATAGATATATTTTAAAACTTCTATTTTCCTTAAAGCATAAAGAAACTTTAAGAACAACCACTTTTTGGATAAAATAAAACATTTTCTATATCATTTTTTTTAAGATATATAAGATGTATATGTCTAAAGTGGCTGGCCACTATAAACAATGTTAGAACCGCGATAATTACCTCAGATGAAGATGTTTTTATTCCAGAGTTAGGTTTCTAAAACATATTTTTAGAGGTTTTTTATAATTTTCAGATCCTTAACACTAATAATAGTGTAATTATTTATAAGTTTTTTAACTATAATTTTTTGCTATTCCAAAACAAGTTAATATATTATGATAGAAATTAAAAATTGTATTTATGAAAGAATTATTAAGAAATAAAAAATTTAGATGGCTAATTATAGCATTAGCAGTAACAATACCTTTTTTGATTTTATCCTTTTTTGATATCCACGCTTACCTTTGGATAGAACTCCCCATTTTTTTAGCTATTATTATCTTGGTAGGTCGAAAAATATTTCTTAGTGGTCTAAAAAGCCTCATAAAACTAAGATTTTCAAATATTAATTTTCTTATGACCATTGCAATTGCGGGAGCTTTATACTTAAGGCAATTTGAAGAAGCAGTAATTATTGTTATATTATTTTCAATAGGCGAAAGCTTGGAAGAGTTTGGAATTAAAAGAAGTAAGAAGGCACTTGAAAACTTAATTGAAAAAACACCAAAAACTGCAACCTTAAAAGAGGGAAAAAAAGAAGTACCTATAGAAGAAATAGATATTGCTCAAATCATAGTGGTAAAACCTGGTGATATAATTCCAATGGATGGCAAAGTGGTTTACGGAAATTCATTAGTAGATGAATCTTCAATTACTGGTGAACCCCTTCCAAAAAATAAATACAATGATGATTCTGTCTATGCAGGGACTATAAATGGTAATGGTTACTTAGAAGTAGAAGTATTAAAAAAAGCTAAAGACAATACATTATCAAAGATTGCAGAGCTTACTTATAAGGCAACTGATAAAAAAATATCCTCTCAAAAATTTATAGAAAAATTTGCAAAATTTTATACTCCCATCGTTATAGGAACTGCTATCTTACTGGTAATTATTCCAGTTGTAATACTGAAAAATCCTTTTAATTACTGGTTCAATCAGGCTTTGACCTTGCTTATAATCTCTTGTCCCTGTGCACTAGTGATATCCACTCCAGTTACCGTCTTTTCTGCTTTAGGAAATGCTACAAAGAATGGAGTATTAATTAAGGGTGGAAAATTCTTAGAGGAAATGGGGAAAATAAAAGCTATTGCTTTTGATAAGACAAAAACACTGACTTTAGGTGAGCCTGAAATTTCAGATATTGTTACTTTCAATGGTTTTAAAAATGAAGATGTCTTAGCCTGTGCTGCAGGACTTGAAATCTTTTCAGAACATCCTATTGCCAAAAGCTTGATAGACAAAGCAAAAGAGCTTGGAATTGATACTCATAAATTCTATGACTTTGAATCTATAACCGGAAAAGGTGTAAAAGGCCAATGTACTGTTTGTGAAGATAGTGCACATTTTCTGGGAAGTTTAAAATTTATTAAGGAACAGCAGAATATTAAAGTTGATAGAGAAATAATTGATAAAATTGATGAGTATGAAAAACAAGGAAAGACAGTAATTGTAATGAGTGAAAATGCCACTATTAAAGGAATAATTGCTATTACTGATAAGATGAGAGACGAAGCAAAATCAATAATTGAAAATATCAAGAAATTAGGAATAAAACCAGTCATTTTAACTGGAGACACCAATGCATCTGCAAAATATATTGCTTCTGCCCTGAGTATAGAAGAAACAAAAGCATCCTTGCTTCCGCAGGATAAGGCTGAAGAAATTGAAAGACTTAAACAAAAATATAGGTCTGTCGCTATGTTAGGTGACGGTGTAAATGATGCTCCAGCTCTTGCCAGTGCTTCTGTTGGTATTTCAATGGGATCTGTAGGTTCAGATGTGGCCATCGAAAACTCAGATATTGCACTTATGAATGACAATTTAAGGACTCTTCCCTACTTATTGAAATTAGGTAAGAAAAGTTCTGCGATTATAAAGTTTAATATAATTGCAGCAATTCTTATTAAATTTATAGTTTTAATTTTGGCAACATTTGGCTTAAGCAACTTAACACTGGCAATATTCGCAGATGTAGGAGTTACTATTTTTGTAATTATTAATGGACTAAGATTATTTAGTTTTAAGACAAACCCAGAGTCTTTTTTGTAATATATATAAAACTATTCAAAATAGTTTAAGCATTAAAATATCTATGACGTGGTTGTCTAAAGTGGCTGGGGATAGTAGACGAAGTTCAAACCAGAATTATTGGTATAAATAGGGATATTTTTATTCCAGAATTGAACTTCTAATAAATTTTTATATTATGAGATATCTATTACTATATTATTTTCATTGGTGGTGCAAATCCTACAGTCTGTAAAACAACGGTAATAATCACCATTGCAACTGCAAAGACTAGCACTCAAAGAACTAACCTTGATAGGCGTTTACCCGCTAATACAAATTTTTAAAACTTATCATTAAATTGAGATACTAATATATTTATATGAAATAATATATTTTTTGTGATATAGTTCAGATTTCGCTAACTGGGTGTTTTCCAGTGTGATATAGTTCCTATTATGGTGGTATTGGGAGCTTTAAGCTTAAATTTTAGCCGACTTCCAAAAAATGCAGATATCACACCACATAGAATTAAAAAGGTTATTGGTTTAGGAGAGAATATTTTTATACCTGAATTGAGTATTAGTTAGCTAAAATCCCCTACTTTGTTTAAAGTTGTATGTCTATAATAAAAGTATTATAATGGCGTGAACCCCATCAGTTAGACACATTGTATACTAAAATTAGTTAAGTTAAAATATCTGATGAGACTTAAGAGAAAGTAAAGAGAAAGAAGGGTCTCTTATGAAACTAGAGTTAATTGTCCCGGCTACGCAAGAGAATCTCCTAAATCGGAAGAAGGCACCGGGCCCACACCTGGGTCTAGCGATGGTTGCCGCCCTAACCCCACTAGAGGTCGAAGTCTCATTAACTGATGAGAATGTCGCAGTTATTGATTTCCAAAAGGAAATCGACTTAGTGGGGATCACAGCATTAACTATTACGGCGAAACGCGCCTACGAGATCGCCGATACCTTCAGAGCAAAAGGAGTGAAGGTTATCTTAGGGGGTAGTCACCCTAGCGCTCTACCCAAAGAGGCAAGCCAGCACGCCGATGCCGTAGTAATCGGGGAAGCCGAGGGAATTTGGGCAAATGTGATCGAGGATTTTAAGGCAAACAAACTACAAAGGATATACAGCCAACGGGAGCAGCCCAGCTTGCTCAACTTGCCTATCCCCCGGAGAGATTTGTTCGCCGATGGAGCGTACTACTTCAGGAACACAATCTCAACCACTAGAGGCTGTCCCTATGCCTGCTCCTTCTGCTCAGTTACTTCATTCTTCGGCCATACTTATCGCTGCCGTCCGGTAGAAGAAATTCTTAAGGAGATCGAAACAATGAACTATAAGAAACTTATCTGCTTCGTTGATGATAATATCGCCGGCAAGCCCAAGTTCGCTAAAGAGCTCTTTCGCGCCCTTGTTTCTTACAAACTCAAGTGGATTGCCCAGGCCTCAGTTACAATAGCGAGAGATGACGAATTACTCAAACTGGCGGCCGCGAGCGGCTGCATGATCCTACTCATCGGGTTTGAGACACTGTCCCCGGACAATCTGGCGGCGATGGGCAAGAGGGTGAATGTGGTGGACGAATACGAAATGGTGATCAGAAAGATCCACTCCCATGGCATCGCCATCCACGGCTTCTTTATCCTTGGCTTAGACGAAGACGATGAATATGTTTTCGAACGTACCATCCGTTTTGCCCAAAAAATGCGGCTAGAGAGCGCTCAATTTGCTTGGCCCGTGCCGTATCCGGGCACCGCCCTATACGAATCTTTGGATAAGGCTGGACGAATAATCACCAAAAGCTGGTCACAGTATGAGTCTAGCATTGTATTTGAGCCAAAGCTAATGTCACGGGAGATTCTGCAAAAGGGGCGTGACTGGGTTTGGCGAGAGTTCTATAGCCTACCCTCTATTTGGAGGAGATTGGGAATTACACACCGTCATTCAGTGCCACTCTGGATGCTGAATCTTTATTACCGCTCTTTCTGGCGGAGAAAATTTAGAGCTAATAGAGATAGCAACAAGTTCAAACCCCCACTTCGTCTCTGAGTAATATTAGAACTCGGTTCCGATTGAACTAAAAGTCAAATTGTTCAGTTGCAGACATTGGTCACTACTTCTATTACTTTAATATTATATCATTTTTTAAATAATCTTTCTTTTTATTCAGAAAACACTCTCTATATTCTTCTTGTTGAATATATTTTGGGCAATAATTTTTTAAACTTACTATATAAGCTTTATGGTATACTTAGACGTTTGCTAAGAGTGTAGACTAATTACTATAAAACTGATAATATAAAAAATCATTTATGGGGTTGGGAAGGAGGTGTTGAAAAATAAAGCCGTAATTTTAGATTTTTGTCAATGTATTTTTCCGGAGGTTATAAATGAAGATCAAGCGTAACGCAAAAATAATGATGAGTATCTGTTTGCTGGCAGTGTTGGTTTTGGTATTACCGCTGATGAATGCCTGTAAAGGGGAAGGGGTAAAAATAATTGGTATTAGCCAGATTGTCTCTCATCCGGCATTGGATGCAACCAGAGAGGGCTGCATCAAGGCTCTTGCTGATAATGGTTATGTAGATGGTGAGAACATTGAAATCGACTATCAGAATAGTGAGGGAGATATGTCACTGGTGGACACAATATCTGCTAAGTTTGTAGGGGATAAGGTAGATGTAATTATCACCATTGCTACTCCCAATAGCCTTTCAGCTATTGCTGCTGCAGAAGGTACAGACATTCCAGTTGTCTTTTCTGCTATTACTGATCCGGCTGGTTCAGGGATGGTTGAGAGCTGGGAATCCCACCCTGACGATAATGTAACTGGAATAAGTGATATGATTGCTGTAGCGGATGATGTTGACCTGATAACTCGGATAGTACCTGGTGTTAAGACTATAGGTACTCTTTACAATGACGGTGAGGCAAATTCGGTGTTCCTGGTAGAGAAGCTTAAAGAAGCATGTCAACCACTTGGCATTGAAGTGGTTGAAAGACCAGTTTCTACCAGTGCCGATATTCTTACAGCAGCTCAATCTTTAGTAGGACAAGTGGACGTCATCTGGGTTGGTACTGATAACACTGTAGTCTCTGGCCTGGAAGCGTTGATTGGAGTCTGCGAAGAGGAAAGCATTCCTTTGTTCCCCTCTGATCACGAGTCTATAGAAAGGGGCGGTATTGCCTGCTACGGATTTGACTATTACGATATTGGCTACCAGACAGGTGAGATGGTAGTTAAAATACTGGAGGGAGCTAATGCTGCCGATACTCCTGTTGAGAAAGGCAAGATAGTCAGTCTCTCAGTAAATACCGCTGCAGCAGAAAGAATGGGTGTTACCATTCCTCAGGAATTAATAGATGCTTCAGAAATTGTATATGATAAATAGATGTTAATGGTTTCCGTTTTAACAAGTTTATAGATATTAAAAAGTATTCACAAGGATAGCATGAAAGGAGTAAGCACGCTTGGATTATGTTATAAATTTGCTGTCGGTTTCTTTATATGAGGGCTTGGCCTATGGATTTGTAACTCTTGGAGTATACATAACCTTTCGCGTGCTTGCTTTCCCTGACCTTACTGTAGATGGAAGCTTTCCTCTAGGTGGCGCTGTGGCTGCTACCCTTATCGTAGGTGGTGTCAACCCCTGGCTGGCAACCCTGGTTGCCTTCATTGCTGGTATTTGTGCAGGACTGGCAACCTCCTTGCTTAATACCAAGCTTAGGATAAATGCCCTACTCGCCGGTATACTAATGATGGTCTCTCTATATTCTATAAACCTGGCGATTATGGGGCGATCCAATGTCTCTGTCCTCCGCGAGGTAACGGTCTTTAAACAAACTGCCCAATTGTTTGGTATTGAACCTACTACCACCCTGTCAGTTATATTTATGGTAGTTCTTGCTATTGTCATTCTCGGCATTTTGAACTGGTTTCTACGCACTGAGATCGGCCTGTCCCTAAGAGCTACAGGTGACAATGGACAGATGGTAAGAGGTCTCGGGGTTAGTACTGACACGACCACGATAATAGGTGTTTCCCTCTCAAATGGCCTTGTTGCTCTAGCAGGAGGGTTAATAGCCCAAAAGCAGGGCTTCTCTGATGTAGGTATGGGTATCGGCATGATTGTTATGGGTCTGGCATCGGTGATAATTGGTGAGAGATTATTTCGCCCTCGGGGTGTTACTACCATTCTATTTGCGGTAATAGGTGGATCTTTGGTTTATCGCCTGTTTCTCGGTATCGCTCTTAGATTGGGATTACCTCCAAACAATTTAAAGCTGATTACAGCATTGCTTGTTATCATAGCCTTGGCAGTACCATACATACAAAAAAAAGTGCGTGGTGAATGGATGCCGCCAGCAGCAAGGATGTAGAGTGGGAGTTTATATGGGCAAGAATCAAAGCTTGATGAAACTAAGTAAAGTAAGCAAAGTATTTTTAAAAGGTTCTGTAGATGAGGTCACAGCACTGGATAACGTCATGCTGGATGTCGGTGCTGAAGATTTTATTACTGTCATTGGCAGTAATGGAGCCGGTAAGACTACCCTGTTAAATGTTATTTCTGGTGTCTATCCACCAGAAAAAGGTGGCAAGATCACAATCAATGGCCTGGATGTTACAAGGCTCAGCGAACATAAGCGAGCACGATATGTTAGCAGAGTCTACCAGAACCCTCATACAGGTACTGCCGCAAAAATGACCATAGAAGAGAATCTGTCTCTGGCTATTTTACGTGGCCAACCAAGGGGATTAAGAATCGCTAGCAATAAAAAATGCAGGGAACTCTTCCGATCAGTATTGGCCCCATTGGGATTAGGACTTGAGGATAGGCTATCTGCGCTGGTTGGCACACTTTCCGGTGGACAGAGGCAGGCTCTGGCTCTTATTATGGCTACTATCAGCAAACCATCACTACTACTCCTTGATGAGCATGTAGCTACTCTGGACCCTAAAACAAATCGGATAGTCCTTGAGCTAAGCGAGATGATTGTGCAGAAAGAGAAGATGACCACTATAATGGTTACACACAACATGAAACATGCTCTACGCTATGGTAACAGGCTAACTATGATGCATAAAGGTAAAATCATTGTTGACATACATCAGAAAAAGAAGTCCGACCTATCTGTTAACGACTTGGTAGTTGCTTTTGAACATGCCAGTGGAGAAAGATTCTCTGATGACAGTATAATGCTTCGTAACACTGATTCTTAAGCTCGACCTCGGTTATAAAAGATTACGGATTTAACCGAATTGAACTGTATATAGGTGATTGTGAGCTAACTAGCGATACAGATGCTAGAGGGTTTTTTGCTTTTAATTTAAGTAGCCTTGCTGGAAAAGAGATAACATCAGCTACTCTAATATTAGATAGACCTGATGATGAGACTAGAGGTAATCCTGCTTTTAAAGGAAAGATATTTTTATATTTTAATGATTATTTGCCCTTAGATAGAGACGATTATAGAATACATCCATACGAAGGTCCAATTACCTTTGAGAATAATGAGATTCCATTAGAATATAGCAGTGAATACTTTAACTACAATCAATGAGTATTGACGGTATTGATTTTAAGAAATACTTGTATGATGATTAGGTATGGTATAAAATCTAAAAACAATTTGTAGCGTTTTATTAAATTTTTTATAGTAAAGTATTTTACATGGCTAAACAATAATATAACAAGGAGGGAAAATGTTAATTCTTGGAATACTGCCAATAATTACTGCAATTGTTTTATTTATAATAGGACTTAATTGGCTAGGAATAATTTTAGCAATAGTAGGAGTAGCAATAATATTATTCTCAGGTTTCAGGACAGTCAGACCTATTGAGAGAGGTGTAATCGAGAGATTTGGTAAATACACCAGAACAAAAGATGCTGGACTAACCTGGATCATTCCGTCATTTGATAAGATGTATCGTGTAAATATTACTGAGCAAATGGTAGATGTTCCTCCTCAGATGGTGATAACCAAAGATAAATTAAATGCTCAGGTAGATGCTGTAGTTTACTATCAAATAAAAGATGTTAAGGCCAGCATTTATAATGTTGACGATCATAGAAAACAGCTTAGCAGCCTGGCAAGAACTACTCTGAGAGCAGTTATCGGCAATATGACTTTAACTGATGCAAATGAAAGAAGAGGTGATATAAATGAAAGAGTAGAAGCAGTTTTAGATAAGGAAACAAACAGTTATGGAGTAGAAGTATTGAGAGTTGAGATTCAAAAAATTGAGCCTCCTACAGATGTTCAGGATTCAATGAATAAGGTAGTTAAAGCAGAACAGGAAAAAATTGCAGCCATGGATATGGCAACTGCCGCTGAGACCAGAGCAGATGGTGAAAAGAGAGCAGAAATTAAAAGAGCTGAAGGTGTAAAGCGGGGCCTTATATTATCGGCAGAGGGAAAAGCTGAAGCTATAAGAGCAGTCGCAAACGCAGATGCAGATAAAATTAAAGTGGTAAACGAATCTGCACAAAAATATTTTGTTGGTAATGCTCAGATTTTAAGAAAGTTAGAAGCTACAGAGGAATCATTGAAGCAAAATGCTAAGTTTCTAGTGGATACAAATAAGGTTCAAACCATTGTGACTGATGCTTCAGGAGTTACTCCTATATCTCCGAAAAAAACTACAAAAACTTAAGAATATTCTAAGTATTCTAACATAATTTAGGAGGTGATACTATGCTTGAACAAGTACATAAGCATATTATATCTGAACTCCAGCAAAATACACGCACTGATATCATCTTTATTATTGCTGCATTTATTCCTGAACCTGTTAGCTTTAGGAATAAATGCAGCAACAGCAGAAAGATCCCAGGAAGATACCAGCCTACTTATTGTAATGTTTATAGTGCTGATTCTGGAAATAGTATTAATTGCGGCAAATATAAACTTTGATCTGGCATCTTTTTTTGGAGAAAGTGAAAAAGTTGTGGCGGGTTATACTGTCCCATTAGGGGATATTAAAATAGTGGGGCCCATTGTTATAGCTATTTTATCCATAATACTTTTTGTGAGGACCCGCGGCCGCTATACTAAATGGCTGGCAGCAGTAATTTTTATTACCTGTTTTACTATTGTATATGCAATAAATCCGGAGATATTCAAAAATCTGCTTGGCCTGGCTGTAGATAGAGGTATTGAAAGTATTTAAATAAAAATTTTTATAAATGAAAATTCTAATCATATATGAATCAAGATACGGCAACGGTAAAATTTTAGCCGCTGGCCTTCAGGAATTATTAAGAAATAAAAGCCAGGATGCTGAAATGTTTTCGGTTAGAAATTTAAAGCCTTCCACATTACCCTGGGCAGATATTTATGTTTTTAGTTCACCGGTAAGAATGTTTATGCTTCCTTTAAGCATGAGGAGTTTTTTAAGAAGATTCAAACCGGTAAAAGAAGGTGCAAAATATGCACTTATGACTACTTATATGGATCCACGGGTAAAAGCTCTTGAATTTATGGAAAAGCTTCTCCAATCCAAAGGAATGATAAAAATTACAGATGGTTTTAAAGTAAAAGTAATGGACATGAAAGGTCCCCTGGAGGAGGGTTATAGAGAAAGACTGGAGAAGTTTACAGCTGAATTAATAAAATCATAGTTGCTGCCTGTAGGCGTTTAAGTGACGTAATGAAAAAAAGAAAGCTTACTGATCTGGAAAAAAGAGTAATAATTGACAAAGGTACCGAGCCGCCATTTAGCAGTAAGTATGAAAACTTCTTTGAAGAGGGTACTTATGTCTGCCGGCAGTGCGGAGCACCGCTATATAGATCTAAAAGTAAATTTAAGTCAGGATGCGGCTGGCCCAGTTTTGCTGATGAAATCCCCGGAGCAGTAACACGGTTGCCGGACAAGGATGGAATAAGAACGGAAATCGTGTGTTCCAGATGCGGCGGCCACCTGGGTCATGTATTTGAAGGGGAAGGTTTTACTCCTAAAAATACCAGACACTGCGTCAACTCAATATCCTTAGATTTTATTCCAAAAAAGAAAAAATAATTGTCTATTCTTCTATATTAGCTTTGCTTTTAGTGTGGAACAACTATTTCCCCGAGAAGGAATACTAAAACCATAAGAACAAAAATTGACCCCAAGATTATTTGTTTAAGTGAGAATATTTTTATACCAGAATTGTTTTAATAAAACTAATTATCTTCTTTAGTTATCATTTCTAAAAATCTGAATGCTCTTCTAAAGACTTTAAATGTAACCTCTACCATCTCAAATCGTCTAAAAATATTGTATTACGAAACAAATAAGGAGGAAAACAATGGATTGGTGGCTTATATTCTTTTGGAGTGGCCCAATTGGTGTTGGATTTTTCTTGGTATGCTTAGGTTTATTTATTTGGTTGGTTGGAAAAAGTAAGAAAGAAAAAAAATAGCAAAGAACCTAATATAGCATTAAAACTAAAACCGCAGTACCGAATAATCTAATTACATAATTATGATGAAAAATATTATAGAGTTTTATTTATTCATAGTTAAAACTTTATATCATCTCTGGGGATAGTAGACGAAGTTCAAGCTAGGACTATTGAGTTAAGTGGGGATATTTTTATTCCAAAATTAAACATACAATCTGATTAAGAATTATTTCACCCCTTGATTAGAACTCCAATTACTCACAGAATAATTTAAAAAATATTTAATAATCAGTAATTTATCTTTCCAAATAATGCATTGGCTAATAAACCTGCTATTGGTGGGAAAAAGAATGTACAAGCTAAGCGTACAAGTGTAAATTTCCAACCCAATATACCTATATCCATTGGTAATCTTGCTATTGCCCATAAAGACCATCCAGTTAGAAAAGCTACTATAGTCCCAATGCTTGCACCTGTTCTTAAAAAACCTCCAGCAACAGGTAAACTAACATAAGGCCCTCCTGGCATAATTCCACCAGCAACAGTTCCAATAAATATGCCTCTTAATCCAGAACCTTCTCCAATCCACTTAGAAATTATTTCATTTGGAATTAGAGTCTGCACCATTCCAGCTACAATGAAGGCAAAAATAAGCAATGGGAGTATTTCAATGGTCATACTCAAAGCTGCTTTTAGACCAGTTATATGTTGGCCCTGTCCTCTAAAATAACCAATCAGGATAAGAGCAATTGCTATTGCCCCCATTATTATTGTTGGGATTAACATTTGTGATTTCCTCCTATTCTTACTCATAAATCTCTCCGTCGTTAAAGTTTGATAACTTTAAGAATGTATTTTCAAATACAGTCAATAATATTCTACAAATTAAGTTCTTATATTAAAACGGCAATCATAGAAATATAACAATTATCTATTAAATATATTCATTTTTACCTATTTAATGAATATTGCCTATCCTATAAAAATATAACTAATTTTAATTTATTACCATTACATCTTTTTAAGTGACATTCAGGTAAGATTTAAAAGTATTAATCCAAATTTATTGAGATAACTGTAACGTGTTTGTCTTAGAGTGGTTGGCCACTATACACAATGTTAGAACCGAAATAATACTTTTAGGAGAGGATATTTTTATACCAGAATTGAGTTTTTAAAAGTCAAAAGTTAGCCATTCAAATTATGCATAAAATCATTAAGGGTAACTTTTGTCTTATAACCAACGTCTAATATATTGGTAGAATTAAAAATAATATTTTATCATCTTTTTAAGCTTACCTAAAAGGAGTGTGAAAAATGGAACCAGAAAAAAAATCTATTAATGTTAGCAATAAATTTAACCTCGCCATAAAGGTTATCTTCTGGTTATCGGTGGCATTTTTTATAGAATTGATAGTCGTAGTTTTTGTTCCAATAAAATATATATCTATCGACTTTCTTTTTATGGCTATACCGGGAATAATCTTTCTTTTATTAGGTATAGCCTTGATTGTATTGACTGTAAAAAGTGGACTCAAGGGACTGCTTAAGAAATTCTTATTAATAACTGGTGCTGCACCTATTGGTACTGTAGTGAGTGTAATTCTTCATAATGCTTTTTATGGAGTTTTTATTTATTTCTTTGGTGCAGATTTCTGGGATAGAATTGGCATAGGTGATGAGCCCGTCTTTTTTATTTTGGCCATTATTGTTTGTCCCATTGCTTTCCTGGTTGGAGTAGTTGGTAGTATAGTACTGTTTATAAAAGGAAGAAGAACTGCTTGAGAATAATAAGCTAAAAGAATATAAATAGAAATAAAAGCGCTTGGCTGCCCCAAGATGTGAAATTTCAAACCAGATTTTAAAATTATTAAAAGAAATACTAATATTTAATTCATTTCATAAAAACCAATAAATTTGCAATAGCCAATTGCATTATTGCAACTTACCTGCTAAACTTGCAATGAATTTATTTATTATTTCAATTTTTCATTATTATGGATAATAAATTTAAATCAGGTGAATATAAATCTCGTTTTGCAGACAAAGATTACGAGTATAAAATTTTCATTCCTAGTTTTATAAATAAACCTTTTGAATGGAATAATAGAAAAATTCCATTACTTTTAGAAGAGGCGGGCTTTGCTTTAGGTAGTTTAAATGAATGTTCTCTATTAGTTCCGGATATTAATACTTTTATAAGAATGAATGTTGTGAAAGAAGCAACAATTTCAACAAGAATAGAAGGAACGAAAACAGAGATTGAAGAGGCAGTATTATTGGAAGAAAATATATTACCAGAAAAAAGAGATGATTGGAATGAAGTAAATAATTATATTAATGCTATGAATTATGCAATTGAAAATATAAATAGAATACCACTCAGTATTAGACTACTAAAAGAAATTCATAAAATACTCCTTCAAGGAGTGAGAGGTGAGAAAAAACAACCTGGTGAAATTAGAAAGAGCCAAAACTGGATTGGAGGGAATTCAATTGCTGATGCCTATTTTATTCCTCCACCATGCGAAGAATTACCAATATTGCTTTCAGACTTAGAAAAATTTTGGCATAATAATAAGCTTAATATCCCAAAGACCTTAAAGGTAGCACTGACTCATTACCAGTTTGAAACCACTCATCCATTTTTAGATGGAAATGGTAGAATTGGTAGATTACTTATAACACTTGAACTGCTGTATTATGGAATATTAAACAAACCAATATTATATATTTCAGATTTCTTGGAAAAAAATAAAAATGATTATTTTAATATTTTAGATGATGTCAGGAATAATAATGATATAGACAGATGGTTAATTTTTTTTCTAAAAGGCATTATTGAAACCGCAAACAAAAGTAAAAATACTTTTGAAAAAGTTATAGAATTAAGAATGCAATATGAGGACAAAATAAGAACATTGGGTAGAAGGGCTCAATTAGGACAGAAGCTTTTAATTCTATTATTTTCATATCCAATTATTGATACTGGTAGTGTTGCGGCCAAATTAAATATTGTTTTTAATACTGCTAAAAGCCTTTTAAATGAATTTGAGAAACTTAAAATAATTAAGGTTTTTCCTTTTCAAAAAACTAAGAAAAAGCAATTTATCCTATGGGATTACTTTAATCTTTATAAAACTTAAATTAGATCATTGGCTGGGGAGGGGGGGTTTGAACCTCCCTCCCCAGCCATTTTAGACGCAGCTCGAACCTATTTTGAGAAAAGGCTCTTCCTTGATTTAAAAGATTTGTAAACCCTGAGACAATTCTATTATTAAAAATCAACCGGTAGGTAAATGCTCCCAGTCATACTTAAGAGAAGATTTACTTACTAGCCAGTTAAAAGGGCTTCTTCAAAAAGTCGCTTTATGCGAAGGATTAAAAGAAAAAATTTAGATTGATTTATTAATATTTCTAAACATTAGTAAAATTTAATATTACGCTGTTAGCAATATTATCAGCATGATCCCCTATTCTTTCTAAGTTTCTTAAAGTATCTGTAAAGATAACATCTAACCTGATGTCGCAAGTTCCTGCTTTTAATCTTCTTATGTGGTTTCTTTTGAATTTCTTCTCAAAAGCATCAATCTGGTCCTCTAACTTTATAACTTTTGTAGCCAATTCTTTATCTTCTGTTTTAAGTGCTTGTATAGAATCCTTATAAGCTAATCTTGCTTTTTTAAACATTATATCCATTTCTTCTTCTGCTATTTTTGTAAATTCTTTATCTTTATTTATTTTGTCCATAGCAGAGTCAGCTATATTATTTGATAGATCTGCTGTTCTTTCAATATCAGTAATAGCATGCACTAGTTTAATGTGTTTTTGAAACTCTGCTCTACTTAGCTCATTAGCAGGAATTCTATCAAGATAATTTTCTGCGTAATAACACAGGTCATCAACTATATCTTCATTTTCAAAAACCTCTTTAGCAGCTTTCTCATCATTATTAAGTAATGCTTGCTTAGATAAATCTATCATCTTTAGCGCTATTTCTGCAATCCTATATACTTCTTTGGATGCTTGAGAAAGGGCCATAAATGGAGTTCTTAAGAATCTTTCATCTAAATATTTGGATCCGCGTTCTTCTATTTTAATCACTTCTCCTGGAACCACTTTCTTAGTTAACTTAACAATATATTTTGTGAAAGGTAATATCATCAAAATAGAGATTACATTATAGATTGTATGGGCATTAGCTATCTGTCTGGGTAGATTAGCAGAAGTCATATATACTAAAGATGAAAACAATTGAATAAAGGGTATAAATATAGCAACCGTGACAACATTCATAAATATCTGGATAAAAGCTGCTCTTTTTGCTGATTTACATGAACCAAAGGAAGCTATAAATCCAGTTACGCAAGTTCCAATGTTTGCTCCTAAAATTAGAGTAATTGCAGCTGGCAAAGTAATTACATTGTTCATACCCATTGCTATTACTAAACCAGTGGTAGCAGAACTGCTTTGTATGATCCCTGTAAATATAGCTCCCGCTATTACTCCTAAGATAGGTATAGCACCAAATCTAGCTAATGTATCTATAATTATTGGATAATCCATGATACCTTTTGCACCACCAGACATTGTTTTCATTCCTAAGAATAATATACCAAAACCAAGAAGAACTTGACCAATGTGCTGATATTTTCTAAACTTTGGAAACATGTAAAGGATAAAGCCAGCAATGATCATCAAAAAGAAAAAATTACCTATAGGAAAAGCCACTATCTGAGCAGTAACTGTAGTTCCTATCTCTTGCCCCATAATTATTCCAACTGATTGTTCTAATGTTAATAAACCAGCATTTATTAAACCAATTTGAGTAACCATAGTTAAGCTACTGCTTTGAATTAATACAGTTGTTAAAGCTCCAACCAGAATCCCTTTACACTTATTGCTAGTCATCTTCTCCAGCAATTTTTTAAGCTTAGAGCCTGTTATCTTCTTTAGACCATCACTAAGCATCTTAATGCCAAAGAGAAATAGGGCAAGACCAGCAAAAACTTGCAAGATTATATAAAACAAATTCATTATCTTCTCCAAGATAACCTATAAAAAATTGACATTTAAAAATATCATTGAACTCTATTTTATATATTGGAAAAGTAAGAAAAATTTATATGATAAAAAATAATCGCAAATCATAAGCAAAATTTTGATCTATATACATAACAACAGCACTATTTATACTTTAGAAATTATAACTAATATCAATTTAAGTAACAATTAAAAGTTTTGGGTTATTAATTTATAAGAATTTATAAGAATTTGCTTATGGATCACCTAAGTATAAAGCATGAATAAACACCATAATCCAATACTGCAGGTACTAAAAACAGAAAATTCGGAGCAGGTAGTAAACGGAAGTCATAAATAAAAAAACCAAAGACCATATCCAGCCTGTTTTCTGACAGGTTTAAACTCGGGGAATTATATCTGAGAAAATCTTATTTTACGCAGGCTTACCGGAAAGGACACCATGATTCTATGAGAAAAAGGAAAGTTTTAGAAAACCAGATCCTTATTATACCTATTCATTCAATAAGAGTTAGCCATAAGAGAGCTAGAAAATCTATAGGAGAATTACGTCAAAAATACCTACTTTTGTAAAGTCTTGAATTAAAGGGATAGGATTTATCTTTCTTACTCCTCTGTTGATTTCCTACAATAGATGAAGTATTTGATCATATTATTGTTAGATTACTCTTTTATATTACTCCAATGGCTATCATAATCGCCTTTTCTATTTCCTTCATCTTTCCTTTTCTTATCTTACCTGCAAAAGGGCCTCTTATAAGTAAGTGTTTGTCTATTGTTGATATCTGTTCACATTTAGCCATTGATGCATTTGATAATCCACCTTCACCCTCTTGAAGTAGAACATGAGTAGGAGACGGCCTCAGGTTTGTAGACAAGGGAACAACAATTATATCACTGGCTAACTTGTTTCGAATATCTAAAGAGACTACCAGTGCAGGGCGATTCTTAATATCCTTTGGCTTTGAAGGTAGATTAACTAAATATATCTCTCCTCTTTTTGGATACTCAATCATTCCATATCCTTTTTGCACTTTCTGACGTTATCTTGGTCCATTCTCTGTTTTCCTTCTTCTCTTCCTCTGTGAGAGATAGATAATAATCCTTGATATCTTTTTCGATTGTATTTTTTTTAGACCACGATAGCCAATCTCGCAGTATTTCTTCCATCACCTGACTTCTCGGAGCTCCTTTTTTCCTGGCAATTTCGTCTATTTCACTGGACACATCATTACTTATTGTTATTGTAAGTTTTGCTTTACGCAGGGTACTTGTAGATGACATATTAGCCTCCTTATTATCTTGCTAATCATAAGATAATATGAGTTTAATTACAATGAAAAATTAAATTTATCCCTTTATGCTTTTAATAAGTGTTTACCTCTCAAATCTTGTACCTGAAAATACCTGATTATTTAACAGGCAAAAAGGCTGTTCCAGAGGTATTGCCTGATAGGATTACAATGGGTGGTGAAGATGAAGGTTTTTGTTATGCCTGGAGATATGGAAAATCCTGGAAAAGGGTACCCGGTGCTATTGATTGGTTAAAGGAACAAACCGGTATAAAGATTATTCCCAAAGTTGGCCGTAACGATCTCTGTCCCTGCGGAAGTGGCGAGAAATATAAAAAGTGCTGCGGAGCATATTAAGTATTTCTATATTAGAAAATAATTGCTGATAAGTTAACAGGATTCCATAATGGATTACTGGATTATCTGGGCATATATGAGTTTAAGAGAAAGAGACCTCCCCCTAAAATACACACTTTTTGTGATGAATTTGATGACTGGTGCTGTGATGACTATATAGACTTAGATTATGCTTAATTTTTAATAATAGAATTGTCTCAGGGTTTATAAATCTTTTAACACTAAGAAAAAGCCTTTTTCTCAAAATAGGTTCGAGCTGCGTCTAAAATGGCTGCCCCAAGGTGTGAAATTTCGAACCAGATTTTAAAGGAATTAGTTAAATTGAGGAGTTCCCTCAAAGCTTAACAACAAAACTTGTAAAATTTTTCTTCTCTATGAGTAAGCATTTTTTTATCTTTACCGGCTTGACTTTTACAAATTCATAATATATTTTAAACTTAAAAAATTATAATATTATCTGTAAAAAAATGAGAAAAAAATGAAAGTATTATTTATTGGAGGAACAGGAAACATTAGCACATCCTGTAGTTTATTGACATTAGAAAAAGGTATAGACCTTTATCATTTAAATCGGGGGGTGACGAAAGAAGAAATCCCTGGTGTCATCTCAATAAAAGCAGATATTCATAACAAAGAAGAAACGCTTAAGGCTATCGGGGATCATGATTTTGATGTAGTTGTTGATTGGATTGCATTTATCCAGGATGATGTCAAAAGAGATTATGAAATATTCAAAGGAAAAGTAAAACAATTCATCTTTATTAGTTCTGCATCCGCCTATCAAAAACCATTGAGTGATCCGCGAATAACTGAATCCACACCCCTGGCAAATCCTGTATGGGAATATAGTCAAAATAAAATAGCATGCGAAGATTACTTATTGCAAAAATATCGCGAAGAGGGCTTCCCTATAACTATTGTGCGTCCTTCACATACTTATCGCAATGTATTTCCCGTTGCTGTTGGCGATTGGCGGGGATATTGGTTAATTGATCGAATCAAAAATAGAAAGAAAATCGTGGTTCATGGAGATGGAACCTCGCTATGGGTACTCACTCATTCCGAAGATTTTGCGAAAGGGTTTGTAGGATTATTGGGAAATATTCACGCTATCGGCCATGCATTCCATATCACATCCGACGAATTATTAACCTGGAATCAAATTTATGAGATTATTGCCGATATTGTAGGTATGAAAGCCAATCTTATCCATATTCCTTCTGATTTTATAATGAAATACGATAGTGAAACCGGGGCCGGTTTATGGGGAGATAAAGCTTATAGCGTGATCTTCGATAATACAAAGATTAAAACTTTCGTTCCTGAATTCAAAGCAACTATTCCTTTTACAGAAGGAATTAAAAAAGTACTTAATTGGTTCGATGAAGATGAAACCCGGAAGAAACTTAATCCTAAAGATGATGAATATATGGATAACTTAATCAATTCATATCTAAAGTAATATGCCTAGAGGATAAAGATATTGATATAAGGTTAATTGGGATTGGTTGAATAAAAAATAATTCCTCTGGCTGGGGAGGGAGGGTTCGAACCTCCGATCACGGGACCAAAACCCGTTGCCTTACCGCTTGGCTACTCCCCAAAGAAGATAATAAATTTTATATCACATTTATTGAAAATTCAAATTGAAAATGGACCTATATTGAAATTATTTTACTTAAGCTCTTTAGATTTTAACTATAAACAGTTAAGCTTTTAGGTTTGGTATGAGATAGAAATACTCTGGAGGATAATGGTTTTAAACCCTCATATACATCAAGCGCTGTTTTTAGATCATCACATAATGCAAATACAGTGGGGCCGCTCCCGGTCATCTGGGCAGCAATGGCTCCCAGTTCAGACGCTTTTTCTTTTACCACAAGTATTTCTTTGTCTTCAATTACCACTACATCTTCCAGATCATTTCTTAGCTTACCGAAGAAATCACTAAATTCTTTTTCCATTATATTATTTACCAGTTCCTTATGTATCGATTTCTTTTCTACACCTATTAAGTCGAACTTTCCATATATATCTCTTGACAGGAACTTTTCCCCATTTGTGGCAAGTATAATCCAGTAAAACGGTAGATGGGGCAACTCGGAGAGCTTTTCCCCTCTGCCTTCTGCAAGAGTGGTCCCCCCCTTGATACAGAAAGGAACATCAGACCCTACTTCACTTGCCAGATTAATTATATCAGTCACTTTTATATTTAAATTGAATAGCTTATCCAATGCAACCAACGTTGCTGCCGCATTTGTGCTGCCTCCGGCAAGACCTGCGCATACCGGGATATGTTTCTCTATATTAATTCTTATGGAATATTTATCGCTCAGATTATAATTATCCAGAATAAGTGCTGCTGCTTTATGGACTAAATTTTTTTCATCAAGCGGGATATCTTCATTATTGCAGGTAATATAAATTCCATTTTTATTTTCAGACCTATGATTATTCTTTCTTTTTAAAATCTCAAAAGTAAGTTCATCGGAAAGGCCTATACTCTGCATTATTGATTTTATCTCGTGATAGCCATCAGTCCTGTAATTTTTTGTAACATTCAGGTAAAGGTTTATTTTTCCTGAAGCTCCAAGCTTTAAAATATTTTTCGGTTTCATTTTGCTATATGATAACATAAACGCTCGATATTAGGTATTAAGTTTCTTATACAAGGAAATATAATCTTTCAAGTAAAGCTCTTCTGCCCTTACGTCCCTATTTTCCCCAATTTCGGATAGCAATTTTATAACTAATTCCAATTTATGGCAATATCTGGCATTGCTTTGAGACAGTGAATTTACAAGCTTTTTCCTCCTGTGCAGAAAACAACTATTTACAAAATCAAAGAAATCTCCGGTCTTAAAATTCTTCTCCAGTAAAACTCTATTATCCTTTCTGCTTGCTTCTACCACTACTGAATCGACAAAAGGCCTGGGCATGAAGCAATTACGTGAAATCTGGAAGCAAAAACTAAAATCCGCAAGAAAATTGGATTTTACAGTGTAAGAGCTGTAATTTTTATCTCCCACTGAAGCAAGTAACCTTCCAGCTATATCCTTCTGTATAGTTATGAATAACTTTTTTATATCTTCTGCTTCTATAAGAATTTTTAATATTAGAGGTGCTGCAATACTATAGGGAGGATTTGAAACTACTTTATTTATTTTATACCTGCCTGCAATATCAGTGTAATTAAGTTTTAAGGCATCAGCTTGTATTAATTGTATTTTTTCCCCAAGACTTTCCTTGAAGATATCCTTAAATGCTTCAATCAGCAGGTTATCTATCTCAATACAAACCACCCTTTTTACCCCGGGAAGTAAAATTTCCGTAAGGCTGCCAATTCCACTTCCGACCTCAAGAATTACATCATCAGCATTAACACCTGCATATGAAATTATTTTTTTGGCACTGTTTGTATCAATTAAAAAGCTCTGACCTAAACTTTTTTTAAGCCTTATTCCATACTTTTTTAAAATTTGAGCTGTTTTCCCAGGAGAGCTAATATAAGAATGCATTTTTATTTAAAATAGTTAGCATTAATTTATAGAAAAGAATCTTTCCGCATTTTTTGAAGTAATATCCGCAACTTCTTCAACACTTAAATTTTTAATTTCTGCAATTTTTTCAGCAACATATCTCACATATCCGGGATAATTTTCCTTGCCTCTCTTCGCCTGCGGGGCCAGAAAAGGCGCGTCGGTTTCTATAAATAAACGTTCAACAGGAACCTTTTCCACTGCTTTCAATATGTCTCTAGCATTAGGAAAGGTAATCACACCGGTAAAGGAAATATACAACCCCAAATCCAGACACTGCATAGCGAAATTGACATCCCCCGAAAAACAATGAACAACAGCCCTGAAATTTTTTTGGTCAATATATTTCCTTACAACTTCCAGTGTTTGCTTATGCGCATCTCTATCATGGATTATTACCGGTATATCATATTTTATGGCCAGTTCTATATGAGACACAAAGGCTCTTTCCATATCTATCCTGGGACTAAGATTTCTATAAAAATCAAAACCTGTCTCACCTACTGCCACAACTTTTTTGTATCTTTCACTTACCAAATAACGCCGTAAAGCCTCTTGCTTTAGCAATGAGGATATAAGGCGTTTTTCTCTTGGCATCTGTCTCTGTTTGTGATAGACTTTTTGTATACCGTCGGACAGATGGGATGTTAAGCCTGTGGAGTTAAGACGTTGGTCTCGACCGCGAAGCAGGAAACCTAATCCGTGAGGATGGAGAATCCCCCGCATTGATGCGTGGGGAGTTGTCAAATTTTCATTAACAGTACCGGAGTATCCTTGTATTAAAGACTGGAGAATTTTAATTTCTTTTTTTCCAAAATTACTGACATAGTGGGGATGGACGCCAACACTGGCAAATACATTACTGAATTTTCTGGCAAACTCTATTGATTTCTTACTGCTATCCAGACTCGAACCCACGTTTATTATATATTTCACACCTTCATTTTCAGATTTGGCTACAGCCTCTTCAGGAGTCAATCCTTTTAACATATCTATATGAGCATGTGTGTCTATAAAATACATAATACTACCTTTTTACCGGCACCTTTCCCATAACCGCTATTTTTCCTCTAGTCTGGGGAACAATATCTCCCTCTTGCCAATCTTTGTTCTCCCTTCAAATTTACCCCAGACCCCGTCTTTATCAACTATTATTCCATCAATATCCTCACTTATTCCCAGTTGAGAGAATATTTTCTTGCAGGTTGATGGCATAAAGGGGATTAATAAAATAGCGGAAAGCCTGATGACTTCTATTACTTCATATAATACTGCATCTAATCTTTTCCGGTCCTCTTCGCTTTCACTTTTTACCAGATTCCAGGGCTGGCTATCTTCAATATATTTATTGGCCATATTTATAAATTCCCAGACTTTTGCGAGATAGTTAGAGAATTTAAAATCACTTATATGCTCTACTGCTTCGTTTTTTATTTTAGCCCACTTCTTCTCAAAAACCGGGCTTGAAACTTTTTCAGGAATTATACCATTCCTATATTTATCTATCATAGCCAGGGTTCTTGAAACCAGATTTCCAATATCATTACTGAGATCCGAATTATATCTCCTCACAAAAGCCTGGTGGGTAAAAGAACCATCCTGGCCAAATGACACTTCTCTAACCAGAAAATATCTTATACCATCTACCCCGTATTTATCCAACTGTTCGTCGGGATCCAGGGTAATTCCTTTTGATTTTGATAGCTTCTCCTCTCCCATTAAAAGCCAGCCATGAACCACTATATGTTTTGGAAGCTCGACACCCAGAGACATCAGCATGGCAGGCCAGATTATAGTATGGAATTTTAAAATATCCTTTCCTATATGATGCTGATCTGCCGGCCAGTACCGCTTAAATAAGCTCGGGTCATCAGAGCTGTAGCCTAAAGCTGAAATGTAATTGATAAGAGCATCTACCCACACATAACAATAATGGCCGGAATCAAAAGGTATGGGAACTCCCCACTTTACTGCAGTCCTGGAAACACTTATATCTTTAAGTCCCAGCTTTAAGACTCCCAGAACCTCATTTTTTCTGGTTTCGGGAATCACAAAATCCGGATTGATTTCAATATGTTTAATTAACCTGTCTTTATATTCAGATAGCTTGAAGAAGTAATTTTCCTCCTTCACAAACTCAACTTCCCTGCCGCATTGGGGACACCTGCCATCCACCAGTTGAGAGTCAATCAGAAATGTCTCACATGGCACACAGTATTCTCCCTCATAAGTACTCTTATAAAGGTCGCCATTATCTTTTAGTTTTATAAGTACATTCTGTACCACCTTTTCATGTTTTTTATCAGTAGTTCTGATATAACTATCATTGCTAATACTGTATAACTTAAGGAGTCTTTTCATATCCTTAACCATTTCATCAACATACTCCTGTGGAGGTACTCCTCTCTCTTCAGCACTTTTATTTATCTTCTGCCCATGCTCATCAGCGCCGGTCAGGAAAAAAATATCCTTACCAATAAGCCTGTTAAATCTAGCTACTACATCAGCAAGTATGAATTCGTAGATCTGACCTAAATGCAGTTTCGCATTCATATATGGAATTGCGGTGGTGATGTAAATTTTTTCTTTATCCATAATACTGTTATTATTACTCTTTTCTTGAATAATTTTTTACCCTTAAATTTTCGTTGCAATATTATACAATCTTTGCTTATCTATGTCATATCTGGATAATATAATTTTTAGAGCGCTCTTTTTTGAAATACCCTGTTTGAGCAAACGGATTAGTTCTTTTCTTATATCTTCTTCAGAGAAACTTCTTATAAGCTCCTTTTTATATCCTTCAACAACCAGCACAATCTCGCCCTTTACTTTTTTCTTCTTTATTCTGGCTAAGATATCACTTAAGTTGCCTCTTATCACTTCTTCATATATTTTAGTGATTTCCCTTATAAGACTTACTCTCCGGTCGCCAAATCTTTCGATGAGCTCTCCAGTCAGGGATTCGACTCTATTGGGTGACTCATAGAATATAAGGGTATATGGAAAAGTAGCCAGTTCTGAAAGCTTATTTTTTCTTTTGCCCCCTGTCTTCGGCAGAAAACCTATAAATAAAAAATTATTTGCCGGCAGACCTGAAAGAACTAGAGCACTGATAGCAGCGTTAGGACCCGGTACCACAGTCACAGTAATGTTTCTTTTAATACACTCATTTATTAACTCAAACCCCGGGTCCTGAATGGCCGGTGTCCCGGATTCCGAAACCAGGGCAATGTTTTCCCCTGCTTCCAGTTTGCCAGTTATATAATTGATTCTGCCTTTTTTACTGAAATCATGGTAACTTACAACATTTCTCTTTAAAATATCGTATCTTTGAAGCAGTTTTTTTATAGTTCTTGTATCTTCCGCCGCAATCAAATCTACTTCTGCCAGTATTCTTACGAGCCTGAAACTGACATCCTCTAAATTACCAATCGGAGTTGCGCAGATAAAAAGAGTACCGCTAATCTTTTCCCTCCAACATACCTTTTTAAATTATTGATTAAAAATATTGGTCATTAAACAATGTTATAATTTTCAAGTAAAATTATATTTCCAAGATCCTTAACTTTTTCAAATAGTTTTTTATCCGCAGTGATATATTGAGCATTAATATACTTTGCCAGAGCAATATAAATAGAACCATATATTGTAATATTTTTGGAAAAGTGTAATTTTGAGCTTTCAAATAATATCCCTATATAAGGTTCAACTAACTTAATATCCATTTCATATAAGCTTAGAATAGCCATATTTACTTTATCTTTATTAAAAAGCGGATTATATGCAAGAGCATTTGTAACTTCATAAACCAGAATATCCGGAGCTACTAAAAATATATTTCTATTCATATGCTGTACCCGTAATGATGAAGCTATGTTAACATCATCCTCATTTTCAAAAGAAAACCATTTTATACAAACTGACGCATCTATAACATATGTTTTCGGGCTTTCCTTTATTAAAAATTTTAGCTTATCTTGCTTCTCGCCATTTTCTAATTTCTGATACTCCATCCCAACCCTTTGAATATTTTCTTAAGCTATCCTGAATCCTTATTGCATTTTTAATTTTCTCTATTCTTCTATTTTCCATATTTTTTTTATCAAATTCTTTTTTATATAACTGGATAGCTTCTCTTATCAATTTACTTCTACTAATATTTACCTTTCCGCTCATGTAATCTAATTCCTGCAATTCCTTCTCACCAATACTTAGATTTATCCTGCCCATCTTAAAACCCCATTTTAAAAAAATAATATATAATTATATCACAATTAAATTATTTATTGTGTAAATTTTATTAATAATTAACATAAATATTTAGATATTTTAACACAACTTATGTGACATTTACAGGACTACCAATAATTACTAATATTCAATTAATGTTCCCCCCATGATCAAGATAAACATATCCGGTAAGCAATTTTTAGTTATTTCCCTTTTTTATTTTTTTTGTTTCACTACATTACCACTTTTAAATATTTATTAAATACCTGGCAAAAAACAACATAAACTTGAAAAAAAACCTATATTAAGTCAAAATTCAAAATATGCGATTTAAAAATTTATCCAGTTTTTCCAAAAGAATTATAGTTTCAATTATCGTTCTGATTTTTATCTATTTTTTAGGTTCTATTGGTTATATGGTAATTGAAAATATGGCATTTCTGGATGCACTTTTTATGACCACCATAACCATAACCACTGTAGGTTATGGGTTGGTAAAAGAATTATCCACTACAGGGACTATATTTACCATTATTCTAATTATTACCGGTACTGGAACTGCAGCATTTATTATAATTAACCTCGCAGATTTTCTATTAAGCGAGTTTTTATTAGGAAGAATCGAAAAGAGAAGGACAAGAAAAATGATATCTAAACTTAAAAACCATTATATAATTTGCGGGCTGGGAAGAGTAGGCCTGGAAATTGCACATGAACTAGTAAATAATAAAATTGATTTTATAGTAGTAGACAATGCTGAAGAGCCAATTGAGATTGCAAAACGGAATAACTGGTTATACATTCAGGGAGATGCCTCCAATGATGAAACACTAATAGAAACTGGGATAAAGAATGCCAGGGGTTTATTTGCAGCTTTAGACACAGATTCAGAAAATGTTTATGTCACCCTTTCCGCTAAATCTCTAAATCCCTCCCTATTCGTTGTTGCAAGAGCTACCATGCACGAGACCATAAGCAAACTGGAAAAATCGGGAGCGGATAGAGTAATTTCCCCTCAGATTATTGGAGGAAGAAGAATGGCTGCTATGGCCCTGCAACCATCGATTTGCGATTTTCTGGATACTTTAATGACAACAGAGGAAGCCGAAATCCGGCTCGTAGAGATTGAAATTAAGCCAGATAGTAAAATAGATAATATAACTATAAGTGAAGCAGTCAAGAAACATGGGGTAGAATCCCTGATTATCTCTGTAATAGAAAAAGGAGAAAAGATCTCGGTAAAAAAAGCAAGCGGAGGTACGCATATGAGAGCGGGTCATAAAATAATAGCTATTGGCACTGAAGATCAAATTAAGTACTTAACCAATCTTGCATCCAGTTAAACAAGCGGTTTAACAAGGACACTTCTATATACTGCCATTAAAAACTTGATAGACTCATTCTGCACGGTAATTATAGAGAATCTATTCCAATAAACAAGTATTTAATATATGAATATGAAAGATATCAGCTGTTGATAAAGTATGGTGGCGAGACGCAGAATTGAACTGCGGACACATGGATTTTCAGTCCACTGCTCTACCAACTGAGCTATCTCGCCAACATCTAATTAAAACTGGCGGAGCTGACGGGATTTGAACCCGCGATCTCATGCGTGACAGGCATGTGTCCTAAGCCGCTAGACGACAGCTCCACTTAACTATTAACTCATGGTGGGCGTTGCAGGGCTTGAACCTGCGACCCCCTGCTTGTAAGGCAGGTGCTCTCCCAACTGAGCTAAACGCCCACATCTAATGGTAGCCTGTAGGAGAATTGAACTCCTGTTGGTAGGTTGAAAACCTACTGTCCTAACCACTAGACGAACAGGCCATTTACTGGTGAGCCGTGAAGGATTCGTTCTTTCGTCTCACTCCGTTCGCTCACGTAAACGCGGACTCCTTCATCTAAAAATTCAGTCCGTCCTTTCGAATCCTGCAAACATGCACCAATGGCATGTTCGCCCAAATCATCTCCACCGTACTTACCATTTACTTATATAAATCTGGTGAGCCGTGAAGGATTCGAACCTTCGACACCCGGATTAAAAGTCCGGTGCTCTACCGACTGAGCTAACGGCCCCTGCTAATTCAATCTCATAACAACTAAAACTGCCGTAGTCATTAGCCTTCCAATTAAATTAGCAAGCGTAAAGTCTACTATAGTAAAAAATCATTGTCAACAAATGAAAGCAGGATTGTTACGGGTAAATCTCAATTAATATCTGCCCGATTTTTTCCTTTAATCTTTGAGGATATCTTGCTGGCTTTTTCTTTACCTTTCTCCAATAATTCTCCGCCCATAACTTTTGCTTCGACCAGGGTAAATTTTCCTCTATCTATTATATCTTTAAGCTTTTCAATTAAATTTTTTCTAGTTTTTAATCCAGACTGGGGTGCAAATAATAATCCCAATATAAAACCGGAAAAAATTGAAATCGAAACAATTATTAATACCTCTGTTAAATCTTTCCCAACAGATTTACTATTTTTATCACTTCCAGGACCTGAATTATTATTACACATTATTGATACATCCTTTATTAATTAATTTATTTACGTCTTTATTATAAACTATTTAATGGTTATATTGAACATAATAACATCATCATAATAAAAAATTGGAAGTAAAGTAGTTAGTTTAATTTACCAGATACTCTATAACCTCTACCCAACCTTTATTCATAGCGCCTTCGGTCACATATACATTATTATATTTATTAAGTCCACCCAGTATCATTTCCTTATGTTCCAGTGCGTTCCTCATAAGGAAAAAGTATTTGACCTCACCTGCCATTTTTAAGTCTTCCAGTGAGTCCCCCAGCGCTATACAGTTTCCAGTATTAAAATTTCTAATTTCTTTATCCAGTTTTATCCCTTTTGACTTATTAACGCCTGAAGGTGTTAAATTATAAATATGCAATCTTTTTATATCCAGATCCGACTCCACCAATGATGAAAGCCCGTTGTCCAGCAGAACAAGCTCTCCATATCCTTCTTTTTTAAGCAGCTTGTTTGCCAAATCCAGATTTATTTCTCCAAAAAATAATATACTATGTGACCTATACTTGCTCCATTCCATCTTACTTTCTATTTTATCCGGAAAATTCTTCTTAAATAATTCTATAATCTTTATTAAATCCTTTCCTTCATATGTCAGATCATATTTTATCTTCTGTCTGTCAAAGGTAGTATGAACTTCTTTACCCAGATTATAGACTAATTCAGAACCTAACTCCGCAATATAATTTTTCAGTCCAATCATCTGAGCATTATATCTCAACTGAAACCTGTTTCTTCCAGATACCAGGACAACATCCCAATTTTTCCCTGCTATTTTTGGCAGCAGTTTTACTGCTTCAAAGTAATAATCGCCTTTCTCATCTTTAACAATACAACCCCTGTCATTAAATAAAGTACCGTCAAGATCAGTATATATAACTTTTAAATCTTTTAAATTTTCTTTAATCTCTTTTTTACTATCTTTAAATAATCTATATTTCACCTTCTCTACCTTTCTACCTCTAAATTATTTTTTTACAATTAATATTTTGGAAGGCTAGTGAAATTCAGACCGGATCTTTATAAAACGCATTACATCACTTTTTGTAATTATTCCTCTTAATCTACCACCGGACATTATTACCAGGTGACCCAGGTTATTTTTACCCATCTTCTTAATAGCATCGGATATTTCCATAGACATATTTACTTTTTCAATTTCTGAAACTGTTTTAACTACATCTCCTATTTTAACCTCCGCCCACTCTTCTTTTGAAACTCCCTTAATGTCATGTAATGAAATCACACCTATAAACCTCTGGGTTTTTTCATCTTCTATTACTGGAAACCTTCCAAACCTATATTTCATAAAATAATCATCTACCAAATCCTGTATAGTTATATCTTTTGTGACATTTACAATATTTTCATTCATAACATCTCCTACTTTAATTCCTTTAATAGAAGTCTCAAATATAAGCTGCCTGTAGCCCCTTTGAGCAGAGGATTGCAGAAACCATCCAATAAAAGCAAGCCATACCCCATTTAAAAAATTACCGGTTAAGATAAAGAAGACACCAACTGCTATAATCATAAATCCAATTACTCTTCCTACCGTAGAAGCTATAAAGGTTGAACGCTCCAGACTTCCTGTAACTTTCCATACTATTGACCGCAGTACTCTTCCGCCATCAAGAGGATAACCGGGAAGCATATTAAAAACTCCGAGTACGATATTAATAATAGCCAGATATTTAACCGGCTCTCTTATAGGAGCAATATTTACGGTAAAGATCCATATGACACCAAATATTATGCCCATTACAAAACTCGCAGTAGGGCCGGCAATAGCCATGACAAACTCGCTATAAGGAGTTTCAGGTTCTTTCTCTATTTCTGCCATTCCCCCAAATATAAAAAGGGTTATTCTCTTTACAGATGTGCCTCTCCTCCTGGCAACCAGAGAATGGCTCATTTCATGTATTAATACCGAGGTAAAGAAAAGGATTACGGTAATAATGGTAATTAATGCCAGAAGACCTTCATTTAATCCCGAAAGAACCCTCGGAAAATACTCAAATCCAAAATAGTAAGCAAACAGTGCAAATATTATAAACCAGCTGTAATCCAGCCTGATCTCTATTCCAAAAACCTTAAATAATTTTATCGAGGATCTAAACATTCAACTCTTTCTCCTCACCTGTGAATCACTTATAATTAGTCTGATATTTTTTTAAAAATAAATCCTTTTTTCCAGTATTCAAGCATTTACATTATACCCTATCCAGGGTAAAAAATTAAAAATATCTGTCAGGAGTATATCATTATTGCACATTAGCGTATTTATAACTGCAGAATAATTGTTTTAACCATAGAGATTAACATAGCTGCCCCAAAATATGATAAAATATATTCTCATAGAAATGAAAAAAGTAAAAAATTATAAAAAGGTATAAAAAAATGGAATTTACCCAAAAATTTCTATCAGAAATAAGGTTTGACTCATTTACATTTATATATGATATTCTACTACCCTGTATTCTCGCGCTAATTTTCGGAGGCTTAATAGGTTTCCAAAGAGAGAAAGCTGAAAGACCGGCAGGACTTAGAACCCACGCTCTTGTATGCCTTGGTTCAACAGTATTTACCCTGATATCTTATCTGGGGTTTTCATCATTGTATGATGTAGACCCCAGCAGAATAGCCGCAGGTATTGTTACCGGAATCGGCTTTATAGGAGCAGGGGTTATCTTCAGGCAGGGACCACTTGTAAGAGGGGTAACCACCGCTGCCAGCATATGGGTAGTTGCTTCTGTCGGTATGGCGCTGGGTACTAAATTATATTACCTTGCATTACTGGTAACTATCCTGGGATTTATAACCTTAAGTATTTTAAAATACATTGAAGACAAAGTAATCAAACTGCCAAATTACCTGGTAAGAATAACAACTTCAGAGAATTTTACAGACATTAATAAAATAATAAGCCCGCTCAAAAAAATGTCTGTAAGCGTAAAAAGTAAAAAATATGAACTTGCTGAAAATAATAAAAGAATTTTTACCATAAATCTATTTAGCAAAGATTCTGAATTTCCTACCAGGATAATTGAAGAGTTAAGTAAATTCAAAGAAATTGAGAAAATAGTTATTAACTAATTTTCGCCTTATAATTTGCACAGCATAAATAAAACAAAAATTTTTTAATAAGTACTTTTTGATATTTGCAAAGAATATCAAGTTTTATCCTCCTTCCGGGAGCCGAGATTAATTTATTGGATATTGTTTAAATATGAAATTTATAGCAGACATAATGGTGGGAAGACTTGCTAAATATCTGCGTATGGCAGGATATGATGTTCTGTACATAAACACTGCAAGTGATGACCAGATAATAAAAAAAGCCAGAGAAACCGATAGAATTGTCTTAACCAGAGATTCCCTGATGCTTGCAAGGAGAGAATTCAAGAAAGGTACTGTAAAATACTTATTTATCAAAGATGATAAACTTAAAAATCAGTTAAATCAAATAAAATCAGACCTTAAAGTTTCGTTAAAACCCAATCTTGTAAGGTGTATTGAATGTAACAGGAAACTTATAAAAGTAAAAAAAGAAGATGTTAAAAACAAAGTGCCTCCGTATGTATACAAAACGCAGCAAAATTTCCTGTATTGCAAAAAGTGTGACAAATATTACTGGAGGGGAACTCATTACGATAATATTAGAAATACTTTTCTTAGCATAAAGTGACAGAGGTCGCCCAATTAAAGTAGAATTTTTTACATCTAACATCTATAATTAACATGATGAAGAAATATCTATAGATTTTAATAACTGATAATAATTTTTTATTATTAGGAAAAGATCAAAATGGCCAGAAATTTAATAAAAAAAATATCTGATTTTTTCTGCAGTATCCCAGGGATATTATTTATAAATTTCTATAAATTGTTTACCAGAACCAGGGTTTTTAACACAAAAAGATTGGCCGGGAGGAAATCTGTAATACTTGCAATAAACCACACTGCAGATGCTGACCCTATAATACTTCTGGCTGCAATTAAAAAGAAAATATATTTTATCGCTGAAAGCGAAAATTTCGGTAACTGGCTTACGAGCTTCTTTATGAGGAAATTTGCAAATTGTGTGCCTGTATTTAAAAAGCAACTTGCAAAAAATGTTAAAAGTTTTAAAGAACTTTTTTATATTTTAAATAAAAAAAATGTATTCTTTGGAATATTTCCGGAAGGTGAGCTCAACAAAAAAGCTGGCTTTAAAAAATTCCAAAAGGGTGCAGCTTACTTAAGTTATAAGACAAAACTTCCTATAATACCCATCTATATGCATAACACTAACAGAGGATCCGACAGCAAAAGATGGATTTTAACCAATAGAATAACCAGAGGAATAATTTCACTTATAATTAATGCTTTTAGAAAAATAAACATATTCATAGGGGAGCCTATTCATCCAATGGCAGAAAATATTATAGAGGATTTTAAGGATTTTACCGATCCGGGAACTTATAGAAAGATCATTAACAATATCAATGAAGCCCTGGAAGAAGAGTTTTTGCAACTGGCGAGCGAAGCTGATGATTTATTCGGTACCAAAGAGGAAGAGGAGCCTGCTGATGCTGCGCTCTCAAAAGAAGAACACTGATCTTCTGATAATGCCATAGAAGAATTCCCTAATCACACTATTCATATCTTATGAGGCTCTAAAAATATTTTTAATTTATTTAATTCGGATTATTGACAAATAGTATTTCTGTATTACAATAAATATGCATTACTGAAAATCTGAAATAAGGAGGTGCTAGGATTGTCCGAGCATGAAAAACTTATGACTAAAATTGTTAAGCCATTATCCAGAGGGCAGATCACCATTCCGGTAGAGTTTCGCAAGAAACTCGGAATAGGATCCAATACTATTCTAAATCTTGTTCTAAAGGGAAATAAAATAGAGATTACACCTGCTGTAGTTCGAGAATTTAATGAGGATGAGATGAGAGAATACACTGATAAGGAAATTTCCCAGTTTTTACAAGATGATAAAATAGACAAAGATACAGCAAGAACTGTAAAAAGGCTTCTTTCTGAGGGGAAACTATAATATGGCTGGAAAGAAGAAAGTTTTTTTGGACGCCTCTATTTTTGTTGCCGCCGCAGGGTCTGCCAGTGGCGGTTCTTCTTTAATTTTGGAAGTTTGCAGAGGACTTCTTTTTTCTGCAGTTACAACCCGAAGGATTCTTTTAGAGGCTCAGAGAAATATTCGAAAAAAGCTATCTTCTGAAGCTATCCTTCGTTTCTATAAAGAAATAGCTAAACTTAATCCAGAGATTATTGGACCACCAGCCAAAGAAAGCCTAAGCAAGTATGATGACATTATTTCTTTAAAGGATCGCCATGTGCTTACAAGCGCTCTGGAGAGTAAGTCTACTTTTCTCATTACTCTGGACCGTAAACACTTTCAGGCAGAAGCTATAAGGCAAGCAAACCTATCAATAATCATCATGACACCCAAAGAATTCTTAGAATTGGTAAAAAAATATAAAGATTTTAAAAAATAAATGATCTTATAGATAGATATATCAATGAATGTGCGAGCAAAGTTAGAAAGGGGCAGGAGTGAAATTCAGATATCTTCCAATACTAATATTAATTTTACTTATAATTTCTCTTATATCCTGTAAAAATCAGACTGTTCAATCAGAAGAAGTTCTAATTGAAGGGAATGGGGAAGTTACCCAGGATGAACAAGAAGAGGAAAAGATCGCAGCTAAAGAGACTACTCCCGCTATTAAGATAACTGATGTGTCCTGGCATGATAAAATTATTGAAATAACTTTTAATAGATTTCCATCCTGGGGCAACTGGAAAATGTATATTGATGGTAAAGAGGTATCTATGGAAGGCGGTGCGGGAAATCCAGTTGTTCGTCCTAACATGGCTTTTGACAAGTCTCCAACTGGCCTCTATATTGGAACTGAACCCTGGCTTACCGGTCTGGCCGATGTTGATTTTCCTTGCTGTGGAACCATCCAGTTCGATATCCCTGGCGAAGGGCTTACCAATGAGTATGAATTCAATCTTGTCGACCTTGGCTGCAAAACCGCTTCTAAAAAGGAATGTCAATCCGAGTGGACAAAGCACTCCGGAGATCTGGTAATAAGCGGAACCGAAACAGTGATAATTGAAAATGAAAAATATTTGCAACAAGGTAATATTTACATAAATGACCAGGCTAAGCTTATAATAAGAAATTCCGAGTTAGCGATGGACAGAGGGGATTTAGCCACTATACATGTTTATATATTCGTGAGTGAAAATGCTTCCCTGGAGATAGAAAATTCCCTTGTTTTTCCACGCAGCGGCCTTGTATGTGTTTGGAACCGTGGAAAGGTAAATATTACAGATTCCCCCACATCAATTCATTATTTTGATATGTCCAGGGGAGCTCAGCTAACCATGATAAATTCAGAAATGGTATATACAATAGGTGGTCTCCTGCAGGTATCCGGAGGAGATATAACACTCATCGATTCTACAATCGGAGCACTTGGACTGTGGGTTCCTGCAGGTGCGCACCTGAATATAAGTGATCTTAAATCAGGAGTTTATCTTGAATCATGGGATGTTCACGATATAATTCCAGAGGCTGATTACAATCTTGTTCTGGAAAGAACAACTATTCTAAAAGACGATTTCACTGGTGATCTTAAACATGGTCCTTATGAAAGAGGCTGGCTGTTCTTCCTTAACCCGGATGCCCATGTAAGGATATCCAATTCAGAACTTAGAAAAGTGTTTATTGACCTAAAAAATGAGAATGTGAGTTTTGAAAATCTCAAAGTAGGAATTCCTTCAAGTCTTAAGTACCGGGATATTGAACTAACAGATGTCACTGTAATGGGTCAGTGGCCGTTTACTATAATGGACTCAAATGTAACTATAAGTAATTCCGATTACCTTTTTCTACAGCTAAGCGGTCAATCTACTGTTTCCTTAATTGATTCGCATATGTGTGAATTTATTCCAAGGGATTTCTTTGGAACAATGATCTTTGAAAACGGGTTATGGACCACTGCAGGAGAAATACTTGGAAATATACCACACCACTCAATGGAGAATGATTTCACTATTAAAGGAAGCTTAAAGATCGAAGGGGTTAGAGAAAATCTGCAGTGGAAAGACGCCCAGGTAACAAGAGAATATGATGTGATAGTCAAGGATGAAAATGATAATCTGATTGAAGGAGCTTTTATTGAAATTGATGGAAATAAATACGTAACAGATAAAGCTGGTAAAGTAAAATTCAGCTTAATCTTAAATGAATCTAATTACATTGAACTGAAAAAATTGGAAGTATTTGAAGGAGAAAATCTTATCTCACAAAAAGAAATAGATTTCTTTACTGAGACTCCTATCATAATAATAAAAGATTGAATGACTCTTAAAAATCAAGATAATAGAAATTGTCTCGTGCTTTCTGTTTCATACTTCAGATACACGCTGTTATCTGACGTTTTTGTGTTCTAATATTCTAAACTCAAAATCTCTTTCGATATATAGCGCCCCTCAATCTGCTGAGCTGCCAAGATTGCTGCAATTTCGCTTGCAATTGATATGTTTTTGTCTCTGTGAAAGCGATATGTAACATAAGCACCGAAAAAAACGTCTCCTGCTCCTGTTGGGTCAACTAAGAAATCTATTGGTTTTGCATCATAACGTATTTCTTCACCCGTTAATCTTCTAATTAACCCACCACAGGGCCCCGCAGTAATCACCATCTCATCAATCTTAAAGGCCCGCGTCAATTCGGATAAGCTCATCTTATAGAAAGCAAGTATTGATGTGAGCTCTGTTTCATCTGCTTTAACCATATGAGAACACAACAATGCATCGGTTAAATTTTCTGAAACACGGAGCCTCACTCGGTTGTTTTCTGTGCATCTAACGTATCCTTGAACATCTAAACTTATAAATAGCTTTGTCTTATCTATTAGTTTTATAGCTTTTGGTTCAATATCATCTGGATGCAATGGTCCGAGATGTAAATGACCTACAGAACCTAATACACTTCTAACTTGTTCATCGGTTATTGGATTTGCATATACAGGCATTTCTTGCCAGAGATTATTGCCATCAATATGGTTAATGAAATGCGTAGTATTTTTAGTATGTCCTCTAAAAATATGAATGCCTTCTTCACACAACACTTTAAGAATCGATTTATCTTCACCAGCAACGTTAGAAACAATGATTGTCTCAATATCATGGCGTCGGAATGTAAGACCGGCATAGGTTACAACTCCACCAAGCTGACGAACACTCTTGCTGCCTTGAACCACTCTATCAATGGTGACCGAACCTATAACAGCAACCGATGTTTCCGTCATGACGATGACTCCCAAAATGCTTTAAACTTCTCATAGAACTCTGAATAATCTTTACTGAACTCGAATCGATAGTCTAGTTCTTTAAGTAAAGCAACAGTATACTCTTTATCTAGTTTGGATTTGTAATAAAATTCAGCTTTGATTTTTGGTTTAGGTACAGTGTCTTGATTTGCAAATTTGATACCTAATAATTTGTCTTTAAATCTGAAAGAAAACAATAACTTTTCCGCCTCCCAGTGGTTAAGCTGTGTGGGATAATGAGAAGGATTATGTACGCTGTAATCAAAATTATATTGAGCTGTGAGTCGAATTATTGTTGTATGGACTAGTTTTAGTTTCATTCTATTATCTCCTTTTTATTTCTAAATATCATTTGATTTCATTAGCTGGTTTTCCAACTACTTCTAAAAACTTCTTTCCAACTTTAGGATTTTCAAATCCTGCTGAAGTTAGTAATAGTTTCATTTTGTATCTACCTCTTATCATAAAGATAAAAGATATTATTTATTAATTTAGCTTTAAAGCGACCCCGCCATAAATTACTTTTCAGTCAAATCAACCTTTTATGAGGTGCCCGAGGGAATTACAGATAACGTTTCGAGCGTATTACTTTAATCACTTCTATAACCACGCCTGTGCTAATAATCATAATGTTCATTTGAAATACGCTTCTAAGAAGCTAATGACCTTTTCTCTATCCAGCTTGTCATGGCAAAATTGATTTCGATAATTCCGTAGGCAACCATAGCAACTTGCTTGCCCTTCTTCCCCTCCACACTTACATCCTTCCATCCCTTGATAGGCTGATTGTAGAATTCGTTTTATTGTGGCTTCATTCTGAGCGATTCTGTGCACATGCCCCGCTCCACCAGGCACGTCATCAAATAATATCAACGCAGGCATTGTCAGATCACCGGTGTAGGAGTACAGACACCCATCTAAATCCTGTCGGTTAATATCAAGAGCCCCACTTGCTCCTTCAAGTAGTGCATAAAGAATAGAGAACCAAAATCCAATATCAGGGTTGGCGTACCCTTCAAAATGCAGTTGAAGGATATCGGTCATATATTCGTGCCCAAGAGAATAACGCTGGAGTTTGCCTGAACAATCAGTTCCAAAAGGAGTTTTGTGAGGAGTTTTTACTTTTTCGTTACCTAAAATTGTATATCCGCATCTGTGACAGATTTTGAACCTTTGATAGCCTGCATGGTTTATGACTGCCATTTTTCCACGCGAAGCTGGTACTGCTCGAAGAGTAACATTATTCTTCAATTTAACTGGTAATTCATCTCTCTTATCCGACTCACCAGAATAATAAGTTCGAGTGGTGTAGGTCTTTTCAGGCTGTTCTTCTCCAGGTTCTGCTGGTGGTTTAGTGCTGGCAATGAATCCAAACTCGGGTTTTAAGAAAGTTCCTTGTTTCTTGCCTTCTAAAGGCCGACCACAACCTCTACAATTCTCGAGGGGTTCTTCAGAACCCTCAGGCCCTCTTTGATAGAGTTGGCAATGTTCACATACTGCGTATCTATATTTGGGCCACTCTCTTTGTGGTAGTTTTTTCAGATAACGACTTGTCCACAGCTTTCCGCCTGCCACTATCTGACTACTCGGTGCATATTCTGATAAAGCGATCCTCAGGTCACGATCTAATTCCAATCTTTTTGCTTCGTCAGAGTGGTGTCGAATTTGCAACTCCACCACATCCACAGGAAATCCATACTTAGGTATGACATTTCGACTTGATAGAAAATTAATCAAGTATCTGTTTTTTATTGTGTTGATGACACGTAAAATGTAATCCGAGGGTTTGTTTGTTTCGCTAAGTTGCTTCCGCACCTTCTCCAAATTTTCAACATCGCTTTGTGCCTCTTCTGTTGCCTTTAACAATACACCGTCATCTTTATCGAACAATCCCGAAACCCATCCCCATGTATCAATTCCCAGGTCTTTATATAGAGCCTCTGGCACAATCCTCTTTAGAATTTTATGGAGATCACCCGGCTTACTATCCAGATACTCTTTGAATAAATCAGAGCCTTTTTTATCTCCTTTAAAGAAGAATGATTCAACTTTTCCAAACATCTCACGATTGTCTTTCCAAAATTTTGTAAGTGCGGTAGCATAGATATGCCTTTTCACGATCTTTTCGTTTTCGATTTTAAAATGCGGTGGCTTAATCTCGCCAGAGACCATTCGCATTGGATCATTGAAGTGAGTCAAATCATGAGAGCGACGTTGACAAAAAGTTAGGGCAAAGGCTGTAGAATCGGTACGCCTGCCTGCTCTACCCGCCCTTTGTATATAATTGGCTGCAGAAGGTGGTACATTTCGCATAAATACGGATTCCAGTTCTCCCACATCCACACCTAATTCAAAGGTGGTTGAACAACTTAACACATTTACATCTCCTTCTATAAACTGGGTCTGTAGCTCGGCAGCAGCTTCACTTGTTAACTGCGCTGTATGCTCTTTAGCCTCCATTCTTAGTGGTAAAACTTCTAAGTAGAGATTGCGATAGTGATTATTGGCAAAGACTTCCTCAGGATTGCATCTTTGAAGTTCTCCCTGGCATTGGTATGTGGGGCAAACACCTCTTAGATTGAGGAGTGTTATATTATTACACTTATCACAGTAGTACCACTGAATGTTTTTATTAATGGTTCCTGGTTGGAGTTCCCAGAAATTGTATTTCATGCGATAGACTGTTCCTTCTCCTCTCAAATTAATGGAAGAGAAATACTCTCTCCAACAACTTGACGGGTTGTAAAGTTCCAGACTTCTTTGCCAGATATTTTTTAATATGTCTATACATTCCTTACGCGATACATCTATACCCATTCGTTGAGCTAAACGCATAATGAAATCCAAACGAGCATTTGTAGCATTTTCAGAAGAAGGATTCCAGCTACGGATATGTCTTTTTGGCATAGATCCATTCTCTCGGAAGTAGTATTCACGATTAGTCGGTTGAAAAAATTCATCTGTAGGGGAGACATTGTCTGGAAACAGAATAGCCCCATTTTTTCTAAAACTATCTAACAGCACTTGAAATAAAATCCAGACCTCATTTGCGGGCAGTTTCCAGGGAGACCTCGCCAATGGCTCTGGCGCCTTCCAATTTTCTGGCTTTACTAATGAGAACCCTAGACATCCCAACCCTTCCAGACCGATTCTATTATCAATGCTCAGCAGTTCATAAAGTAGCCATTTCCAGACTTCGTTCTCCTGTCCTTGCGGACTTTTATCAGGAAAAAGATTCAGTCGGCTTACTAGCTGCTTAAGAGGAATGATTAAATCCTGAACTCTCCATTTGTTTTCAAGAATTTTATCTTTATTTTCATCTATCGTTTTGAGGATTAGATGTCTTCTGAGTATTTGAGAGTAGGTACGACTGAGATAAGGAGCAAAAAAGGCAGCATCTTGCCGACTATCAGAAAATATCAATAATTGCTGCCCGTCACTACTTTCTTTAGTCGAAACTTCATTAGATACATCTGCCTCCACAGTCGAAGACCAATCATCAGAAACTATGCCGTTATGTTCTGAATGATTTTCGGATTCTCTTTTCCGCGATGGAATTTGTTGGTAGAGGGAAGTTGCCAAAACACTGGCGATTGCATCTTTGCCAAGAAGGAAACGCCATACCATAGAGCCTTTTGGATTTGTTCTTGTACAGGCAGGACACTTATGGACTTTTCCGTCCTTAGATTTAACCTTGAGTAATTCAAAGTAATTTTCTTCACCGCAATCGCAAAATGGATTTATTAAATTAGCCTTATCAATCGCTCCACATGCAGCGCAGATTTTATATCTTTCTCCTTTTAAGTCTTCTTCCAAATTTACCAATTCATCTTCGTTATCAGGCAATAATTGAGTATAATCATCGAGAAGAAGATAATATTTCAGATTTTTAGTGCTTTCAAAGTATCGCTTCCCTGGTTGCTTAAAAACAGATTTATCTTCGTCTTTCTGCGTTTCACCCACTAGATAGACAGCACCACACTGACGACAGGTTGCTATCTCGTATACAGGATATTCTTTCCCATCATATTTAACCTTTTCGTAGCGCTCCAAATAGATTTTCTTTTCTGGAAGCAGACTCAGATAGGCGCCTTCAATGGCTCGCACAAATAAATGGTATCTGGCAGGGATAAGTGGTTGGTCGTCTTTTCCTGGCTTGGACTGAACAGCAAGATCGACTAATGCTACAAGGGTATTTTGAGGATTTGCTAAATTCGGGAAAATCTCTTCTGCAACCTCGTTTAGAAGTTGTGGTTTTTGTTTAAGAAGTTGCTTGAGCGAAATTAACCGCTCATCCCCTATCATTACATAATATAAAAACCTCTTGTATTCATTGTCAGCTTGTAGTTCAGAATCTTTAAGTATTTTGATTGGTACACCATTTTTAACCCCTGTTTCTATTAAAGCAGAAACTGTACTATCAGGTGGAGTTTCATTAATAATTTTTTGCCATTCTTTATACAGAGAATAATCTGGCTTTCCCCAGGAAGTACCTAACTCTGCCATTGGTTGATGAATAGCCGTGATAACATATTGTGGCTCAAACGATTCTCCAAATAGTTCCCGAGCAAATTTTGCAACTTCACTGAAGTCCTTTTCTCCACCTCCGAGAGTAGCACTGGTAGCAATACACTGAATTCTACCCGGTTGACTTTGAACAATACGGTCTTTAAGACGTCTGAGCAACATCGCCATTTCAATTCCCTTAGCTCCGTTATAGGTATGTGCTTCATCGATTACGATAAATCTCCAGTAATTTGCATATTCTCCGTCGAAAAAGAAGTGGTCTTCGGGCCGAAGCATTAAATACTCAAGCATAGCGTAATTGGTCAGCAGTATGTGGGGAGGTTTTTCTCTCATCTGTTCTCTAGAAACCAATTCATTTGGCAAAGGCTCTCTATTATACATTTTTCGGTATTTAACTCTTGCCGCTTTTTGGGTCACTTCGGTCTCACCCGTATAGCGTCCAAAGGTTATATCAGGATAATTCTTAAGAAGAGCACGCATTCGTTTTAACTGGTCATTTGCCAAGGCATTCATAGGGTAAAGCAGAAGAGCCCGCACACCTGGTGTTAATTTGTCATTCTCCTTCTGTCGGAATAGATGATTAAGAACAGGCACTAAGAATGCTTCTGTCTTGCCGCTGCCAGTACCAGTGGTTACAACAATGTTTCTGTTATCTCCCACTACTTTGCGGATAGCAGACTCCTGGTGCCTATAGAGAGGACGATTCAAGGGGAGTTGTTCCTCAGATTTGAGGTTCTCAAATTGATCGGACAGAATTCCTTCATATACCAATTCTTCCAAGGATTTCCCAGTTTCGAAGGGCGGTGTAGCCTCTAGGATAGGTCCTTTTGCAAACTTTTCAGGTTGTAACTCCTTCATAAACTGGTTTTGAAGGTTAGAACTCTTTAGCCGAAATGTAGTAGAAAGGTATGCCCGGTACTTATCTGTGATGGACTTGGTTGCTTTAATTGGGTCAAGTGCCATTGTTTATTCTCCTTCTCTATCTAGCTTAAATTTTAACATGAAGTTTGCCGCTAATATATCATTTTTATTATCATGCCCCTTCTTTTTCTCCTTTTGATAGGTCTCCTTACTCCAAAAAAGCATTTTACATATGGTACAAAAACATGCACAATCTCCATCTCTGTCTTCGGCTGTTCTAATGACTTGATTGGAAACAACCTCTAACTTAAGGGGATTAGTTTTCTCAAAGAGATTCACCCCTGATTTCCTAACCACTGAAACATTTCCTACATACCAACCTTCATTTATGGGCTTGACAATTATTTCTTTATCAGGATTTGGCAGTGTCCCATTGATTATCTTTCCTTCTATGTGGATATTGTAGCTGTCGTTAAGTCTATGAGTCCGACCATTCTCATCTATGACAGATGTAATATTAATCTGACCCTGCAGTATTTTTTCTTGAATCTGGATATCAATTGTATTTAGAGAATTCCGGGGAGGTATAGAGGGTTTTGCGGCTGACCACAAATCCTCAACATCTATATGTATACGATAATCCCCTGGTGGAAGCTCAACTTGTTTTTCACTAATCTCTATGCTGCAAGCGCCTTCAGGTATTTCCATAGTGAAGGGAACTGAGCCTGGTTCCCATATTCTCCATAATCTAACAACTCGTTGTGCTTCTGCTTTTCCATGCTCTTTCTTCCAAGATATTTGCAAATTAATCTTTCCCTCAGAAAAACTTTGGATGCATTTTATCTCCTCAACTTCCCAGCGTGTCCGAACCTTAAACAACTCAACATTCTCTATCGAGGTCTCTGAGCCAAAGACCGTTAATTGAAATGATTTCAAGGGTTGATCATCTGTTCTTAATGTATCACTGAAGCGTAGAAGATCAAATCTAGCCTTCCCTTCCGTTATTTTTACTTCTGGCTTTTGCTCTGAATTGTGTAGACTCAATTGACCTTGACCATGAATAAAAGAGGGCATGCTCACAATAAGAGATAGTGATTCCTCGGCTTTCTCCAAATCTCCAAACCAAATTTCTTCTATTCTATTTGACTCTGAAGAATATTCATTATTCGGTAAGCCATCGAGTCGCCATGTCAATCTTGGAATTTCAATGGTTATTGGCATGGAAATTAAATAATCTTTAAAAAGATATCTCAATATTCCTTGAATGGCATCCTCTAATGCATTAGTTTCTATCCTATACGAACTGCCTTTGTGGTAAATAATTCTCGCCGGGTTTCGAGGTTCAAATTCCACTTGTTCAATCACATCAAGTCTCAAATAGACCTGGGAAGGATCATCTCCGTAAGGTAAATAGATATCTTTGTCAAACTCTACCTTTAAATAAGGCACAACATAAAAACTAAACCACTTTTCAATATGTCGGCCATCATTTTTTAATCTAACTGTGAATTTTCCAACAGGACTTTCCCCTACACATTTTTCATTAGATAGGGGAATTTTACATATACCCTCATTCACATCAATGTTCAATATTTCCTCCAAGTCGCTGAGCCGATAATACTTGGATTCAGCCAATGTGCTATCGCTATCTTTAAGTATAGAAATTATCCATCCCTTTATTTCAGCGTCACTTTCAATTGGAATACGAATACTCGGAGGTTCCCCAACGTATATATCCTCTTCTTCCGAATGACATCCCCTCAGAACCTGCCCGCCGCAAAGAATTGGTTCAAAAACCTTCTCTTGTGAAATTGGTATTGACTTTTTTTCACCTTGTTCATCCACCAAGTCCAGTTGCCCAACATAGATAAGGTCTAATTCTAAGTATTTATATTCCCTCCATTTTCCATATAAAGGGGCTTCCTCAATAATAATTTTAGGTTCGAGAACAAATCTATTATGCAACACAACCCAAACCTTTCCTTTGGGCAATTCTTCCGCTCCTTGAATTAACTTTTTGGAATTATAGTCAAACGCCATAAATGGTTTTTCTTGGCTTATACCAGAAATATTCCAAGACTTAGTTATCTCGCTGCCGATTGTTAAGCAGAACTCGTAGCAATCTGACGGGAAAGGTAAAGGAAAGTCAATCTTCCCTGTTTCTAAGAGTTTCCTATTATGTTTGTAAACTCTTAGTCGTTCTTTATGCGAACTTGGTTTGTCTTCGTTCATTATTAAGCAAATCTCGGTAATGTCCTTAGCAATCGAGAAGCGTTGGGGGGAGAAGTGAGCATTAATTTCACCTATCGCTGTATCCAACGATATTACAGGACTTCTAAATCTCTCTTGGGGCTTTTGAATGGGGCTCCCATCGTCTATTTCCTCTTCTTCGATCTTCTCACGTTTTTTCCACCATTCTTCAAATCTTGTAACTATTCGCTTTGGCAATCCAATTTCATCCGCAGAAGGTACATTTTTTTCTTTTATAGTCTGATTTACCATCTGGATAGATTGAACAAGAAAATCTCTCGCCGTGTCACCACCATAAAGCAAAAATCTTCGGATGGGTTCATCTACATAAGGAAATTGTACTGGAATTAACTCAAGTTTTTCTTCTAATTCAGTTATCCTTTGTTCAATTTGTTGAATTTCTACATCGAGACCCTTTATTTCTAAATTATAGTAACTCTTATCTTTGCCATCTTTTTGAGCCTCATCTTTCTCTCGCTCCAAACTCTTCAAATCAGGATATACCCTCATTAAATCGTTCCTTACAAATTCTGTTTTAAGTTGTGCATCACGCCGTTGTTCCAATCGTTCAACACCTAATTTAATATCGCCCTTTCCCAGTTTAACAAGGCGCCCATTAATTTCTTGTAGTTCTTCAGCAAGAGATAGTTTTTTAACTTTTAATTCTGTGATATTGTTTTCTATATTCTTAATTTCTTGTTCTGCTTGGTTAGCTAGCTGTCTATTCCTTTGTGCGTCAGCGAGTTTATTTTGCATAGCCATAACCGCATATTTTATATTGTCTGTATCATCAATACCCACAGTCTCTGCCACATTTTTTATCTTACTGATATGTCCACTTCCTTCCCTTTCTAGAGACCTCCTGATTTCACGCAAGTCGCAAATGGTCTCATGGTTATCACATAATTTCTTTAAATTATACACAAGTTCAGTCTGGGGACACTCTATTACTCTTTTGTTAATAGGAAAATCTTTTAGCATTTCTGAGATTTCAACCTGGATCTCTTTAGCTGTTTTTTCTCCCTTCCTAAAGTGTGAGAAAAAGTAATAAGCCCATTCCTTAATGACCCTCAAAATATTCTCAAAATACCCTTGTCTTGCACCTGATTCGCTTATTCTTCTGGAGTTAAATGCTTCGATTTTGTCTTTCAACTTATCAAAAGGTAAATCCCGAATGAGTAGAATATATAGTTCATCCCAGCGATCAGAAAATATTGATTCAGCATATTTTTCTATCTTTTCTTTAAGCAGGTTTTCTCGTGTCTTAAGTTCAGTCACTTTTCTAAGTTCTTGTTCTAACTCGGGCAAAATGTTAATGCATTGAATAATGGCGTCTGAATTCGCTAAAACCTCTTTATCTATTTCTGAAAATTTCTTTCTTTGCTGTTCATATTGTCTTTCCTCCTTTTCTAATTTTTCTATCTCTTTTTTGAGATTTTGTATTGCTACATTTTTCTTGCTTTTGTATTCCAAAGGGTCTTCAGGTAAAGAAGCTAATTCATCGGAATTACCTACTTTTTGTTCTAAGGCTTTAATTTTATCAAGATCATCCCATATTTTAATTAAAGAACGATCTCGACTTAATTTGCTTGAAATTTGGTACTTGTTAGTCTGTAGTTTTCTAATCTCTTCTTCAATAGCATTTCTGTCTTTGTCGTCTTCTCTTCGATTTCTCAGCAAGAAGCTAATTTCCTTATGGTCAGTGGAATCAGCAAGTTCATGCTTGATCATGGGGATTAGGATTTTCTGAAAATATTCATCCAAACAAGAATTGGGAATCATTCCATGTATAAGGATTGGGGTAACATAGCGGTATGCATCTTGGATATCGCAGAATGCCAGTCCATTAGCTTTTAAGAAATTAATAAATATTTTACCCCACCTTGCTTGCCAATTTGGATCTGAAAGACCAGTAGATTCTTGAATCCCTGACCAAAAGTCACCATCTTTGTAATCAAGAATACCCTTCCAAACAAGAAAACATGCTAAGCAGGTAGGCGTCTTGTTTTTCAGAAATTCTGTCCCCTTTTGAATATTCTCTAAAATTTGGCCCTTAATGAAAGCACCTAATTTATCTACTTCTTCGACAGATAGAGGGAATTCTCCCAACAAACTTACTTTTTGGGTTATTGGGGATAACTTATTTTCACATTCCAATATATCCTTACACTCTTCAATCATGATCACATCAAACCTTTTCGTTTTATCCGATTGTTTACGTGTTCATTGATATGTCGCCTAACGTTTCGAGCGTATCTGAAGTTCCCTGAAGGTGAATTTGGGCGAAGGTGCGAAGCACCGTAGCCAGATACGCTCTGTTAGGCGATGCGACGGCATTAGCTTGGTCTATTATTTCAACTAAACAACCACTAATTTTAAGCATGCGATGTCGAACTTTGCTTTCTGTTTATCTCCTCTTTTAGTAATCTATCGGCAACGAATTGTGCTTGACCTTTGGTAGCAGATAAAATCTGATTCCCAAATTCTTTCACTATAGACGGAAAGACCTTGTTTATATCATCCTGTAACGGCAAAATTCTGCGAACGCTGAACCTACCGATGCGAACAGCGCCCGGTTTGATATTACTGCTCGAGGATATGATCCAATCAGCCAATAAACCAATTTTTAAAACCGCATAGCCTGTTACTCCTCCATGTAGCAGCTTACATTGATTCAAGCCGTTGGCATCCTTTTCTCCTATGATGACTTCGTCTTTGTTAGTTGTTTTAACCTCAAGCCAATATTTCAAATCATCCTTGACTGCCTCTATATCCACGTCTTGCACACTACGTTCCTTTACTTCAAATGACAGTCGACAAAACGCGATGGCAAGAAGCTTTTGTGCAATTTTGCCAAATTCACCGGGTCCATGCTTGTCCCTTATCCGTCTCAGAGTCTCAAAAACTTTTGCTTCCATATCCTATTATTAAACCTCCGTAGGCTGAGCACCTTCTATATCAGACCATGGGTCAAACTTGTAACGCTTCTTTTTCTTGACTACTTTCGTTAGAATCAAATCTCTAAGGTCAGATTCAGAAGTTGAAACAAAAATTTGTTTATCATCGGGTATAGAGTTCAAGATGCTAACAAGATTTTCCTTGTGAGTACTATCTAAACTTTGTGATGGATCGTCCAAAATAACGAAGCCAAGGTTGTGAGATATCTCCTGTGTCGACCCTAGACCTAGAAAGACACTTAATCCAGCACAATTCAAATCGCCCGTGTTTAAAATCGACAGTGCCGGAACCTTTTCAGCGCCTTTAACTACAAGAATCTCAAAGCTACCAGGGTCAATCTCTAAATCTGGAAAGTCAGATCGGTTTGCCAAAGTTCTAAACATTTTGGCGATACTCTCTTTTGCAGCTTCCAATTTTGCCTTAGCGTTTGCCTGAAGCACAGTTTCTACAGCCTGACGAATTAAGCTAACATCATCAGCAAACTTCTCGAGCTCTGATTTGCTATTTTCCACTTCTTTATACTCATCTGTTTCTCTTATTTTAAGCAAATCGTTGATCTCCGCTTCTAGAACCAGCACCTTCAATGTCTGCTCCAACTTGATAATGTCATCCTCAACTGCATTTAGTCTCTGATTACTTTCTTTTACAGCAGTTTCGAGCTTCTTAAGCTCCTCTTGAATCTTATCAAGCTCTCCTTCCAGAATTACAATTGGGTCCTCTGTGTCTTTTATCTCGCGCCCAAGTGCGGTTTCTGTAACTGATTTATGTTTCATAAGCAGTTCAGACTGAGTGCTTATCTTCTCGTCTAACCCGTTCAGACTTTTTATTAGGTCTTCCAGACGCTTAATTTCTTTCACGTATTTTTCAATCTGTTCACTTATTGGTGCTAAATCCTTATCTAAATTTGCTCGTAATTCCTTCAGATGCATTCGCAAGTGCGTCACATCATCAATAGGTTTCTCGCAGATGGGACAAGGCTGCTTTTCAATGGGTGTTATGAGAGCCTCGAAGTATTTGATAGCCTCTTCAATTGTACCAGCTCGTCGATCGACCTCGTTCCGCCTGTTTTTGGCTTCCTCTAATTTAGGACTTAATTCATTTGATATTCGGGAGTGTAGTTTTTCCTGATCGCCGTCAGTTTTGTAGATATCCTTTCTCTTTTGCTCAAGTCCCTGAAGTCCATCAAGAAGGTCTTTATAAGTATGTTGCAACCCTTGTAATTGACTCTGCTTTTCAAGCAATTCTTTTTGCCGCTTTAAGTCAGGTTGTTCATCACGGAGTTTCCTAAGCGACTCCTTAGTTGAGGCGACGAAGATTTGTTGTTCACCTATAGTGCGTGCTAAAGGTAGTAGATCGGGGATAGTTAGGCCAGCCTGGTTCGCAAAGTTAACAATCGCGGTTTTAACTGCCTCGCACATCTGACCGGCACCAGTTTCTGAGAAGTCATTAGATGTAAGACCTTTCTGAAACCCTGTCTCTTTTGCTTTTTGAATGTCAGTCCGTTTGTTTGTTATAACGGCGTTTAGTTTGGTTTCAATTAGGCCAAATTTATCATCTGCATCCTTAAGAACTTCTGGAATCCTTGCCAACTTTATCCCATCAATAACATTCCGCAATTCAGATAGTCCCAATAGTCGATCGAGTGAATCCCGTCGGCTCCGTGGTTCTTCAGTGAGAAGCGATCTTATGATTTCTTGGTGTAAATGGACTGAACTGTAGTAGTCCTTAGGTTGAATTCCGAGTATCGTTCGTAGTTTCCCTTCGTCTGTACCCAGATTACCGTTCAGCTCAAAATAGAATCTTGAAGTGCCCCTCCTTTTCTTATCTGAACGAACAATCTTAAGAATATCTTGTCCCTTCTGTAAAACCATTTCCACGCAGGCCTCATCTGCGTTAGTGTTCCGAATTTTCCACCCTCTTCGTTCATCAATTCCAATAGCTTTTTTCGTAACCTCATCGCCAAACATTCCCCACTCAATAGCAACTAATGTGCTGCTTTTCCCCGAACGCTGGGGGCCATCAAAAAGGATGAAAGGTTCCGAAGTTAAGAAAGTTTTTGGCTTAACAAAACCTCTAAACCCTGTAATGGTTATTTGTTTCAGTATCCAACGATCTGCCATCTTGTACCTCCTATGTTATAAGCCCATTTTCTTTAGAATCATAGTATGTGCATCATCAAACTTATTTTTTAAAGGGTTGATTTTCTTTTGTATCAACTCAGATACAGCTTTTACAGACCCTTTATCATATTCATCAAAAATCTCATCGCAAATGCTGTGCAAAAGTTTCTGTTCTTTTACATCTTTGATATTCTTTCCCAATTCTTCTATAATTTTTTCTTTGTCAGTCATAAAATAACCCCCTTTTTATGAGTATTGGTTATGCGATGCTGTCGTTTCGCCTAACGTTCTATGGATATGCGACGTTCCGAAGCGAGAAATGTGCCGAATGCCGGAGCCCGAAGGGCGAAGCACATATCTGCTGTTAGCCGCAGTGCCATCTCAACTTTTAACAACCTCGTATATTTCATCTGCTATTTCTTCAATAGTATTTATTGCTGTATTTCTTGCAAGCTTATCCGCAAGTGAAGGACTATAATCAATGACTTGCTGTTTTGTTATGTTATGCCAGATCGGAAGAATTACCTACTGACCAGAGATTGCTTTTGTTACAATTCCGTCTAGTTCGTAATTTGTCCACCCTTTGCTAATAAATGCGGTTGAAAGTACAACAATTCCGAACCGACTATTTGCAAGCCCCTTATCAATTTTTCTTCGAAGACTATCTCCAATCTTCAATTCAAACTCATCATACCAGACTTTTAGACCCATTGACTGCAACTTTACAGCCAAAGGTCTAACTATCTCATCTTTATCTTCCGATGCATGAGAAATAAAAACATCGTATTCTCTTTGTTCGTCCCTTTCAATAAATTGACCATCAACATAATCCCTATCCAAGCGAAGAGATGGGACACTTGACAGAGGAGCTTGTCGCAGCTCAGGAAGCGCACCAGGCAAAACATTAACCGATGATCTTACCGTACCGGTATATCCACCTAAATCAATAGTAACGTACCAATGTCCCGACCTTGGAACAGGAATTCTAACAGGGGATCTTTTTGCGTGCCCACCATAAAATGTGTGTCGTCTGCCATTCTTAAAGTTACTATAATTTGAACTATCCATTAATCTGACATTGGCAACATTACCTGAAAGGATAACTTCAACTATTTCTCCACCATTCAGGTATCCTAGGTCGTAATATTGGAATTGCATGTTACCTCCAAAATGGCATTTCGCCTAACGTCCCGAGCGTATTTGAAGTCCAGCCGATAAGCTGGATTTGGGCGGAGGCGTAAGCCGAAGCCAGATACGCTCTGTTAGGCGATGCGGTGGCTCTTCCTTTATTCACGGTGCAACCCCTATTATAAGTAAGGGAACTGGTGGATTATTCCTTCCATGTCTCAATACGTTATAGACCTCACCTTCATAATATGCAATCCCTGTTGACATTTCAGATTGCATGGGCTTAACAGGTAGAATTTCAATACCAACATTTATCACGCCACCACTATAGAATAGCAAATGTTTTACAAATAGATCATAGGCTACAAATGCATACTTCCCGAACTGAACTTCAATTGCAATATTTTCTTTGACAAAATCTGTCTGCTTATATGAATAAATAGGAGAAGAAATTCCTTTCTGGATTAGAAATTCTTTTTGCTTTTCTACAGGCAAAGTAATCAATTCTTGCATAACTGAATAATCAGTTGTGACATAGTAAGAGTACCGCACATCTTCCCAGTTTCTTTTTTTAAAAAGACGTTTAAATTCACGATTTAATTCATCAGGGTTGTACAACAACCTTCCTTTCATTGTCTTTTCTTTACTGACTTTCGTTCTAAACTTATTGGCATCAACGGATTGAATTATATCCGTTATCTCTTTGTAAACATTCTTGTGATGAACTATGAGATACTCTTCACCGTTCAAATGAGAATATCTCTCAATTATTTTCATACTTATTCCTCGCTTTCTGAAACAAAGGGATTTTTTGCTAATGATAGATTGCCGGTCGGGATATAAATAGGCTTATCAGGACGAATTTTTAATCTACCTTCGTAAGCAAGCTTAACTCGTTCACAAGCTACCTCGTAATATTTCTTAACTATTTCTGAACCTGCAACTTTTCTTTTATTTATTATTCCTGCAACAGCAGTTGAACCTACTCCTAAAAATGGATCGAGAACAATATCTTGCTCGTTTGAAAGAGCAAGAACCAATCTTTGAACAAGCGCAATGGGAAATTGACAGGGATGACATGTTTTCTCTACATGATTGCTTTTTACATTAGGAATATCCCAAACATCTGAAGGGTTTTTACCTCTGGGGTTACTGGAATATTTCCCAACATTTGGTCCTTTGAAATGTTTTTTGCCAGGATATTTCTGAGGCACGCGCACAGCATCTAAATTAAAGGTGTAGTTATCACTCTTTGTAAAACAAAGAATAGTTTCATATCGACCAGAGAAACGCTTTGAACAGTGAAGTCCATGGCCAAAATGCCAAACAATGCGGTTTCTAAGTTGTAAGCCATTACCTTTGAAACAATTATAGAGTAATATATCTAGAGGAATAATTTCACCGTTGTCTACATAATTTCCAACTTCCCAGCAAATACTTCCTTCATCTTTAAGTACTCTTATACACTCATCAATTACTTGGCTTTGCTGAAAAATGTATTCTTTAATATCCAATTTTGTTTCGTATTCCTTACCGATGTTGTATGGCGGTGAAGTAACGATTAGTTGAACAGACCTATCAGGAATTTGACTCAAAAAATTAAGACAATCTCCAAGATATAACATTGCAGTATTTTCTTTGGAAAAAGAGCTTTTGATTTCTAATTCTTCCTCAGGAGCAAAGAGGCTCTTATTCAGATCATATCTTATGGACATAATTAATCACCTCCATATCTCATTAATTGAGCCACTGTTTCGCCTATCTTAAAATAAACGAAGTATTTCGTTTATGTTCCTAAATTGTCATATATTGCGAAGTACTTTGTTCATATTTAAATATTATAACTTTTCTGTCACATATTAAACATAAAAATAAGGATTTTTTATTTTTTAACCTTAAAATCCAGCAATCTTCCTTCCGGGCCGGTCACATCAACAGTTACTTCGTCCCCTTCTTTTATCTCCCCATTTAAGAGTTTCATAGCCAGCACATTCTGAACTTCATTTTGTATTACCCTCTTTAGCGGCCTTGCTCCATATACAGGATCAAACCCTTCTTTTGCCAGAAGATTCTTGGCTTTATCTGTTATCTTAAGACCTAGCTTCTTGCCTCTTAAAAGCTCCTTTAATTTTTCAATCTGGATTTCAACAATTTTAGTTATCTCATTCATCCCCAGCATCTTTCACACCGTGTTATATGAATGCGAACGAAACTAGCGTGTCGCGAGCCATTTCCCCATATAGCTTTGCGTGCATTGGTGAAGTAGATCATCTTAACCTTTCTTGTAACATTATCTCATTAAATCCTGCGAAAACTGGTAATTATTTGGGTAAAAATTTCCTTGTATTTTGGGAAAACTTTTGTCAAACATGAACAAGTGATAATCCACCCTGTCTGCTCTTCTATTAGATAAATATTAAAATATTTAGGCATCTCTGTCTCGTTTCTTGTCTCACCAATATCATATATACAGTAATATTTTACCCCTTGGAGACCATCCACTGTTATCTCTTTTGATGGACGAATACGCTGCAGTGCTTCTTCATGACTTAATTTATCCAGTTGGTATAATTCCAGTGGACTCATAGACCTTGTAAGATTCAACTTAGTAACCTCCACAGAAGGATAATTATCATCATCAGGAGGGGAAGCTTCAAAATATCCTTCCTCCATTAGGGATAACTCTTCATTCTTCCTTTCCCGTTCACTCTGAAGTTCCTGTTCCTCTTTGTATTTTTGCTCGAACTCTTCGAAACTTATTAGAAAAGTTTCAGGATCTTTTATGAGTCTCTTATAGGCTTCTTCGGCAGAAAGATCTCTGCTCATATACTCTTTTTCAATATCTTCATCAGTTGGCACGCCCAGGCAAGTCTCGAAAAATGCTTTATAAGCCTTCTTCTTATCATCGTTATATATTTTCTTGAACTTTTCAAATCCTAGTGCAGAAGCTCTTTGCTCTTCCAAAAGTTTCTCATAAGCTTTCTGAGCAGAGGCAGGCCTCCGTGGCTGTTCTGCCTGCTGCTCAAACTCTTCTAAAGTCATGACAGAATCTGGGAAAGCTTGGCGAAAAGCCTCATAGACTTCCTCACGGCTAGGTCCTGGTTCTGCTTCTAACCTGTCCGTGTTTACCTTCCAATTTGAAGGGATGGATATAGAAAATCCTAATTTACTGCTAGCATAGTTGGCATACTTTGTATTTCCGCTCTTTTCTTTTTTACTCATCTTGACTCCCCTTTTGAACTAACAAGTGATTACGTATAACGATCTGCGGATAAAAGAAGTTGCCGAAGGCAATTTGGGGAAATCTTTGATTTCCCTTTTATCCGCTGTTGTGCTAGTGCATTAGCAACGATTGAGCGATAGCGAGCGGAGAGTTGCGGGCGATATTTCCAACTTCATAGTCCCATCTCGTCTATTGTTTTACCTTCTAAGTTATATGAATTCCCTAATCCATCTTTTCTCTTGTTTATTTCATTTATAATATTCTTAACGCTATCAGGTATCTCTTTAGCGACTAAACGGCCAAGTTTGGGGCTTTTACTCTCGTCTTTGACAATTCCATCACAGTACATCAAAAGTTGATAAACATCAATAGGAGATGCCGTCCCAGCTTTTAGTTCGTAAATGTGTACCTCCCCATTAGATAGTTCATGATATGCATCTACTTCAACCCCAGCACCACCCCAAATAGAACGATCTAGTTGTACTTTACTCCCTGTATAATTTCCCACTAATATAGTCTTCAATCTTTTGGCAAGATCTCTTTCTATTTTAGCACCCGTAATTTTTTGTGGCTTGTAATCGTCGTTATCTAATTTTTCAACTAAATTAATCCAATATGGATTGTGAGGATCTAAGCTTATTTTATTGTTAACCGTTCTGAACTGTCTGCTCTCCAGTCTAAGTTCACCTATAAATTTGTTAAAGTCGTTATGCCTCGCAAGATCAGGCCATATTTCTGGAAGTTGTGCAGTCTTTAATACTCTTCCTCTTACTACCGTGTCTATTCCCTGGGTTTGAATGTTACCTTGATAGTGAATTCTCAGTGGATAAGGCTTTCCTAAAGATGCGTCTTTTACTTTTTCAACATCCAGATTTCCTCTGATGTAGATTGCTCTCGCCCTCCCATCCGGTCCATCAACTTCTATTTCCGTTCTTATAGAACCTCCTGCATCATAAGGGATCTCAATAGGTTTAATACGAAATTCTTCCCATTCTATATTCGTGCTTGGATTATTTTCATTGTCTCCTAAATTTCGCCATCTTAGCCACATTTTATTATGCGGATTTGACAAAAATCCTCTGTAAATGACTCCAAGATGTTCTACTAGCCTCTCCACCAAAGTTTCGAATGTTCTTCCACGAGGGTATAATGTGTTAAAGAATGAAAAAGATGTCTCAGCATAAATCCTTGTCCCTCCCATTCCTGTAGCATGGCTAAGCCCCTCATTCCAGCTGTTTTTATCCCCCAATTCCACTTTCATATTCGAGGAGAATGGTCCTCTTACAAGATGCGTTATCGGTTGTTTTTTGGCCTCATCGTCCCTTGTTTCTATTTCCCAGGGAAGCTTGTTTCCCTGAGTGAGCACACAAATAGCATTTTTAAGGCCAAAGCCATGCTCGTTAAGAGGCCCTTCGGAGCGTCCTTTACCGCCGAGCGAAAATACATTCTGGGTTAATTCATCAATATTCATTCCGATTCCCTGATCTGTAACCTTGACCTTTATCTTATTCCCCAGTTTTTCAAGTGTTATTTCTATTGTAAATGGTAATAAATCGCCTTCCGCATCTTTACCCGAAGCAGAAACACTATTGTCTATCAATTCGCCCACAACTTGGTGAAAGTCCATCTCTTGCCTTCCTAGGCCTTCCCAGTACCTCTCCTCGTCTATTCTCAGCTGTATGTTTTTCGGATATTCGTCACTCATTTTTTTACATCTCCTTTTTGTTGTTCTCTCATTTTTGTCGTCTGTAATTTCGCCTAACGTTTTTGGTGTTTGTGAAGTGCGAGCGTAAGAGGAGCATTTGGGTGAGCGTAGCGAACCACAAACACTGTGTTAGGCGAAGTCCCAGATTCATACACTCTGAATCAACTTTTCCCTAATTTCTTTTAATTGATTTTCATCAATATCAAGACGTTCAATTTCATGGATACAATAACGGATGTGTCTAACAATTTCTTGAATCACTTTTGGATCTTTGGTCTTTGATTTATGAACTATACTGCAGGCACATCGATAAGTATCGTCCATCAATTTGAAGTCGCTTTTAGATAATAACCCTTGGAAACCTTTATAGCAGTTTTTAGGTATTTCCTTGCATCCTTGAAAAAGCTTTGTGTTCCGTGCTTCTGTTAATGCCTCTCTTGCTGAAGAAACAGCGTCCCCGTATTTTCCATCGTCCATTTCTGTTAAAGCTATATGCAACAAATCAAAAGCTCGTTTTAACTCTTCTTCTTTTACTTTACACTCAAATACACATAGATACTTGCGTGGTCGCTCTTTAACATTAGTCACTTTCCATATAGAAGGTTTTAAATCTGGCATGAAGTCTCGTGCTAACCGTGGTCTACTCGTTAGGAATTCATTAAGAATAGCTCTATAATATTCGCAATAGAAATGACAGTGAGGGTGTTCTCCATTTTCAGTGTAGAAATATCCAATGGGATTATTTTTTAAACTAATTTCAAAAGTATGTGAATCTATTTTGTTAACCGTTGTAATTCCAGCACCAGTGTCGTTCTCAAACATAGCCCACAGCTTAATTAAAGCTAAGTCATCTGCAGGTATACATTGAGAGAGCCTGAGGTTTCTGAGCAGTTCTCTCCCATATGTGAAACCAACTTCATGACCAAGATCACCAAGAAACGCTTTGTATAAATTTTCTCTCCCGGAACTCTTGATAATAAATTTTTGAGCGCATTCAAAAATAAGTGAAAGAGTCTCGATTCTGAAAGCCGCAAATGCAACACGTCCCGTTAAAAGTTTGCCGTTTCTAAGAAATAATGCGCCTCCACGGAGAATATTTATAAGTCCATTAAGATTCCCAATTAACGTTTGGACTTGTTTCTGGACTTCGTTTACTTCTTCAGTTGAGAGAACCTCTTTAACTGATTTAACATCTGTACTCTTAAAAAAGTTAACACCTCTTACACTTGTTTCATCCATATGTCTTTTTCTCCTTCCGTTAGTGCCTGCCAGTCCTTGTTGAGATTTCGCCTAACTTAAAATAACCGAAGTACTTCGTTTATGCACCTAAATTACCATGTATTGCGAAGTACTTTGTTCATATTTAAATATTATAACTTTTCTGTTACATATCAACTATAAAAATAAGGATTTTTTATTTTTTAACCTTAAAATCCAGTAATCTTCCTTCCGGGCCGGTCACGTCAACTGTCACCTCGTCCCCTTCTTTTATCTCCCCATTTAAGAGCTTCATAGCCAGTACATTCTGAACTTTATTCTGTATTACTCTCTTTAACGGTCTGGCTCCATAAACAGGATCAAACCCTTCTTTTGCTAGAATCTTTTTAGCCTTATCTGTTATATTAAGACTTAACTTCCTGCCTTTTATTTGGAACCCCAGAATTTCAATTATTTTCTCATCTTCACTTCCTAAAGAGAGATAATCGGACATGAGTGTTGATTCTTAATCACTTCTCTTTACAATTTTTATCTCTTCTTCTGTTAATCCATACAACTTATACACCCTTTCGTCAATTTCCTTATCAATCTCATCTTGACGACGTTTTAGCTTTTCTATTTGGTTGAGTAACTCTTGACGTTTTTGTAAGATGTTCTGGAGCTGAGCAGGAGATTTAGGAATTCGGATAAGGTCAACAACCTCAGAATTTGTTTTTCCTCGAAGAGTATCACCTAAAGACTCCAGATAAAGTTCTATATAATTTGCTGTATATTCACTTTTGCATTCAATATACGACTTGCTATCTAAAAATACTTTGAGTCTCTCTCTTTTAATTCTTGGTTTGCCAATTCTATCCCTTAATTCAACTCTAATTCCAGGAATATCAGCTAAATCGCCAAAAGGAAAATCAAGATCTTCAAGTAGTTTTCGAATATCAGACACTTTCGCCTCAAGAGATGGAAGGTTTTTATTGATCTCAAAAATCTGTTCCACAAGATCTGCAAACCTTTGCTGAATCTTTTGAGAAGCAAGTTTTATAGGAAGTTGTTTTATATTAAAAGTTTTGACTTGAGCAAAAACTCGTCCTTTTTCATGGACTATCTTATTATAGAGATAGGCAAGGAATCTTGAATTTAATAAGGCGAGAATATACTTTAAATTAAACTCCTCAAAATATTTATCTCTGAGAACTACAATATGAACAGTTTTATCCACATAATATTGATTTGCGTCGATGGTAGCTTTAATTGTATCCGATGTTTGCCGATAAACGATTTTTTTAGGCAAAGTAAAATATTCTGGCGAGAAACGAAAAATATCGTTTAAATTAAGTAACTCTTTATAATTATGTCTAAGCCAGTTGTTGCTAAAAGATAAGGAATATCGTTCTATATCCCTACCTTTCAAAAAAGGAATATCAAGATTATATTCTTGCTTTCCTCTATATAAAATTCTGTCAGCTATTGAGCCACCTCTCTTTTTACCCCTCCCAACTGTCCAATAATTTAAGCCCACATCTTTAACTTCACCTATTTTATCTATAGGGTAGCTTCCCTTTTTTGCTTTATTTTCTAAAGGTTCACTTATCTTCCATGTAGCCGCTGAGAGTGTTCCCTGTATTACTTTAAATGTTTCAAAGTTAGCTTTGTTATATAATTGAGAGCTATATCTAAGCCTCCGATGATAAAGAATATTCTTTCCTTTTTCTTTGGGTAGAATGTTTTTCTTAAGAATTAAAATTGAGTTAAATACATTAGGATCGTCAAACACCCGAAAAGAACCAAAATCAACTATTTCTTTTATACAGGCTTTTGATAGAATAAACTTCCTTAATTTTTCAAAATAAGGTCCGTGAATATAAGTATTAGGAACGATAAACCCAAATAATCCTTGTTGATTACATAGCTTTAATGCAAGTTGAATAAAGGCTGTGTATATATCATAATTGGGAGCTAATACTGAATATATCATCTTGAGAGAAATTTTCTCCTTTTTATCAAAGATTATTCCATAAGGTGGATTTCCTACCACAAAGTCAAATCCATCTTTGAATTCCTCTTGCTTAAGTTTTATCCTTTTTACAACCTCAGCATCAATTAAATACTCAGTCATTTCTCCAGGAAATAACTTTAACTCCCCTTTTTCTTCAGGAATTCTTAAGGAATCCGTTTGATAAATATTAAATCTGTCCATTACAAAGTCTGGATTATTTTCTTTGGCTTGATGAACAATGTCTATGACTTGAAAGAATAGATTTGTTTCTGCAAGATGACAGGCAAATGAATTAATATCAAAACCATAGATACTTTCCTGCAATTTTCTCAAGATGGTCTCTGCATCAAAGCCATGGTTTTTAAGTTTCTCTATAAAAATATTAGCTGCTCTTACTAAAAAACCTCCTGAACCGCAAGCTGGGTCAAGCAACTTTTTCCCTTCAATTCCTGACTCTCGAGTATAGCCCACTGAATCCAAGATATAATCTATAACCTCTTCTGGGGTGTAAAATTCTCCCAATCGTTTCCTTTTCTCTCGATCAAGATACTTTTCATAAAGTTTCCCTAATACGTCACGGTCTACTTTGTTAAAATTGTAAGGGTTAAAAGTAAATAAAACTCTCAAGAGTATATCATTATCAATTTCATACCAATCAAAAATATCAATTTGAAAGAGATGCGGGTAGAATCGATCCATTATCTGATAAGCTTCTTTAAGAAGGGCTTTATAATCTACCTGGCTAAATTTAATATAACCTCTATATTCTATGTATTTCTTTATCCCTCCATTAGATATCTTTCGCTGAATAATACCTTTATCCTCACATATACGGATAAGAAGGATACGATTAAAGAAAACATACATTGTCTCTAAGCAGAAAGCCTCCGGTGAAGTATTAGTAGGAGATGTTTTTTGCCAGGTTTCGAATGATTGAATAAATTTTTGTGCTCTATCATATCGCTTAAGGATTTTTGAAAACGTCCGTTCCTTGTATTGTTTAATGAGTGCTGAACACTCTTGGTATTCTCTTTTAAGATATTCAAACTTAGCAAGAACATCTTCCTTTACCTCTTCCATTCTTTCTTGTAGAGCGGATAGGAAGTTATCAAAATGTAACTCTTCAGATATATCAAGCTGAGGTTCAGGATAAATATGTTCTACATCAAGATATTGGTTTTCCTTTTTTAGGGTCATCAAGATAGAGAATTTTCTCCACTCTTCATCAACAAAGGCTTTGATTCCTTTCCCAATGAATTTTACATAAATTTCTCTAAAATCAATCGTAACAAAAAGCCCCTTGCTTTTTTCTACTATCCTATTCCATACTTCAAAAACAACGCCATTAGTTAGAACAGCGTATTTAGCATCAAGTTCATCAAAATATCCTGATAATAGGCGTCGACGATGCTCAATAAACTCTGCTTGTGAGGCATTACTTCTCAAGGCTTCAAGTGCTATAAGAGGGCTACCTTCACGATTCCTAATCCAATTGTCTACTCTACCTGAAGAGAGTGTCGCTTGAGGATTAAAGTCTTTATGCTTATCGTAATTTAATACATCAGTAAATAGAGGAATGATTATTTTTTCATAGACTACTGCTTCATTACTTTTTTGCTCTGTATCCAAATAGGGGAGATATTTTTTACCTTGATGCTCAAATTTCTCAAATACAGACATCATCTCCATAATGAAATTCTCATTAATTTTTGTTTTAAGTTTAATTTGCGCCATTATGAACCTTTACAGTAAACGATATTCTTTTCCTTCTCCGTTCTTTGCCCAATCCTTTAGACATTTGTATGAACTCCTTTTATTGACGGGGTTCAGAATTTCATTTAACGGTTTCAGCATATACAACGTTTAGCAATAGCAAAATGTCCCGAAGGGCAAGCACAGAAGGTGCGTAGCGTATATGCTGTGTTGTCGGATGTAGTATGGCATAGTCGTTTCTCATTTTTTCCATAAATTCCCCTCTTTTGTCCGATTTGCACTGTAAATCCAATAGTCAACGGTTATAATATCCCATGGAAAATAGTCATTACGCATCCTCAAAACATTCAAAGGAGAATTATTTTCCAATTGGGCTCTTTCCTTAATTATCGAAACGAGCGCGATATTGGTTTTTTTATTCTCTGTTACTCTATGCTTTATTTTTTCCCAATTGTGCTTGTACTTCGTATCGCCATTACATAGATTCGTCATGAATAGTAACCCGAATTCTACACCATTAAAATTATTTTTATTATTCAAATACGCAAATAATGAACTTAATTTTTCATCATATTTAGAAACGTTTGTTTCTACATCCACTGGGATGAAGGGTTTATCTCCTTTACACAACAATATATCCGCATTTGTTTGGCCCTTCCTTCCTCTACCTATTATCGGTGAAGGAGCACCGTCCAGAATAGAATTCCACGGTGAAAGGCTAATCCATTCAGTTGATATAAATCCAATTATTGAACTATGGGCACAACCGTACATTCTTTGCAATGTTCCCCATCGAAATTTTTTTAATAGATCCTCTATCTCACCAATATCCATGGTTTCACCTTTTCCCAATTACCACACTATTTCCAATAATGTTCCCAGCACAAAAGAAGTTCCACCGAAGGCAGAATTTTGTTGAGTGCCGAAAGGTACGAACCTTTTATGCTGTGTTATCTGAAGTTGTGGACATTTAATCGCTATTTCCTTCAATTTCTTCCTCTTCTATTTTTGCATACCAACCTGTATTTTCATTGTTCCTTATAGATTCACGGATTAGTTCTAACGACCTTTTCCAGATATTTTCTGACTGATTTAAATCTTTTTCACTCGATATTCTAAATATTCCCCATTTGGGTTGTTGATTCCTTACGCCATCCATTTTTTTACCATTATTGAATATCAGAACTCTTATGCCAGTTTTTTGCATTCTCAGATAAGTAAATACCCGTTGAGGAGAGTAATAACTAGTGTACTTTTCTCCAAAATTTCTCCATACTTTTTCATCTATTGCTAACAAAATTTCATTAGCTTTATAAAACAATTTTTGGGTGTTTTCATTTGCAAATTTCAAAAATAATTTTTCTTTTCCTTCTTCATCCACTGTCTTCTGGCCTTTCGTTGGTCTTTTTATCTCACGATTCGGCAGTTCCTTAATTAAAGATTTTAGTTCAACAATTTCTAATTCATACTCCTTTGGACAGTCAGTCCAATCATTTTCCCAACAAACTATAATATCACAATAATTGGGATCGTGCTTATGTTGCAGGAAATTCTTTGCGTTTAATTCAAACTCAATTGAGACTCGTTCCCATCCATTACCAACAAATCTTCTTGCTATACAATCCGGGTAGCCAGGTTTGATTTCTTCTATGTACATATTGAGATCCTCTACAACTTTTCCAAACAAAAATACTACCCCACTTTCATTTAACGGACTGTATACCATACCGCGAAAATTAATTAAATCACCTACTGTACTTTTTTCTTCCATAATTTTACCCCTTTTTTGTTGTCCACAATTTCGCCTAACTTAAAATAAACGAAGTACTTTGTTCATGCACCCAGATTATCATGTATTGCGAAGTACTTTGTTCATATTTAAATATTATAACTTTTCTGTCACATATCAACTATAAAAATAAGGAATTTTTATTTTTTAACCTTAAAATCCAGTAATCTTCCTTCGGGACCGGTCACATCAACTGTCACCTCGTCTCCTTCTTTCCTTTTAAAGTTTTCTTTAATTTTCCAATCTGAATTTCAACAATTTTAGTTATCTCATTCATTCCCAGCATCTTTTACTCCGTGTCATATGAATGCGAACGAATCTAGCGTATCGCGAGCCATTTTCCCATATAACTTTGAGTGCATTGGTGAAGTAGATCGTCTTAGCCTTTCTTGTAACATTATCTCATTAAATCCTGCGAAAACTGGTAATTATTTTGGTAAAAATTTCCTTGTATTTTGGGAAAACTTTTGTCAAACATGAACAAGTGATAATCCACCCTGTCTGCTCTTCTATTAGATAAACATTAAAATATTTAGGCATCTCAGTCTCGTTTCTTGTCTCACCAGTATCATATATACAGTAATATTTTATCCCCTGGAGACCATCCACTGCTATCTCTTTTGAGGGACGAATACGCTGCAGTGCTTCTTCATGACTTAATTTATCCAGTTGGTATAATTCCAGTGGACTCATAGACCTTGAAATATTAAGCTTAGTAACCTCCACAGAAGGATAATTATCATCATCAGGAGGGGAGGCTTCAAAATATCCTTCCTCCATTAGGGATAACTCTTCATTCTTACTTTCCCGTTCACTCTGAAGTTCCTGTTCCTCTTTGTATTTTTGCTCGAATTCTTCAAAACTTATTAGAAAAGTCTCAGGATCTCCCATGAGTCTCTTATATGCTTCTTCAGCAGAAAGATCTCTACTCAAATATTCTCTTTCAATATATTCATCAGTTGGCACGCCCAGGCAAGTCTCGAAAAATGCTTTATAAGCCTTCTTCTTGTCATCGTTATATATTTTCTTGAACTTTTCAAATCCTAGTGCAGAAGCTCTTTGCTCTTCCAAAAGTTTTTCATAAGCTTTCTGAGCAGAGGCAGGCCTCCGTGGCTGTTCTGCCTGCTGCTTAAACTCTTCTAAAGTCATGGCAGAATCTGGGAAAGCTTGGCGAAAAGCCTCATAGACTTCCTCACGGCTAGGTCCTGGTTCTGCTCCTAACCTGTCCGTGTTTACCTTCCAATTTGAAGGGATGGATATAGAAAATCCTAATTTATTGCTAGCATAGTTGGCATACTTTGTATT